>FLNV01000017.1_pt1 | contig 23040 bp, 14 predicted proteins | sample 1140351 | NCBI WGS metagenome assembly FLNV01 (sample SAMEA3878207, study PRJEB12797) | bioreactor metagenome | biome: Moose rumen | place: Sweden | collected 2011-10
TTTTTTCACAAGTTTTTGGATAATAATCGCTATCATATTTTCTGCTAAATGATTTTGAATTTGTGGTTGTTCATCAGTCGGAAACATGGAAACTATCCTATTTATAGCTTGTTCTGCCGATCTTGAATGCACAGTAGTCAATACCAAATGTCCTGTTTCCGCCAATGACATTGCATACCTCACACTATCTGGGTCTCTAATCTCTCAAAACAACACCACATCAGGTCTTTGTCTTACAGCATATTTCATAGCTGAAGCAAAACTTACAATATCTTTTCACAATTGTTTCTGCTCAAATACACACATTTTTGGTTCAAAAACATATTCTATAGGATCTTCTATCGTGATAATATGTTTGTATCTTGTTTGATTTAATTCTTCGACCATAGCCGCCAACGTAGTTGACTTACCTGATCAAGTTGGTCATGACAAAAATATTATTCATCACGAAGTATGTGCTAATTTTTTTAAAATAGGTGGCAATCACATTTCATCTATTGTTGGAACTTTTTCTGCCAGCAATCTCGCAACAATCATGATGTGTCATCTTTGTTTACTTACATTAACCCTATAACGTCTTCAGTGTAAAGAATATCATAAATCGACACTCTGTTCATGTTCAAAAACTTCTTTATCTTCTTCACTCACTAATATATTAAAAAATTTCATCAACATTTCATCTGTCATCTTTAAAGCTCACTGGATTCTTAATGCTTCTTGCTCTACTCTCAAAACTGGGGCTTCTCAATATGTGATATAAATATCAGATGCATCATACTCCACCATTAAATGAAATAAAAAAGAAAGATATTGATCATCTTCAAAATTTCATCAATTTGATTCATGAAATACGGAATCTTCGGGTATAGCTGGGAAGCTTCTACTCATTCAATCATGTCATTTTTCTACCATATTGTAATATAATTATATAAAAGTTACGTATCAATTATAATCAAAACAATTCATTTTGTCAAATTTTTGAATACTTTTTTATCAAAAAAATAGAATTGTAAATCAACATCAATTCAATATAATAAAGATATGTTTTACTAGAAATTATGTTTTGATGAAAAAATTTATAAAAAAGATTATATGATACGAAAAATTTTATAATTCATTTAAAAACAGTTTCATATATCAATTATGGAAAAAAACAAATTGAAAACTTGCCAATTTTATAAATTGAAATCCTTCAAAAGATTTTTTCATAGTTGGAGTTACTTGAACAAATTGAAAAACGACGACCGTAAACATGTTACACAAATTATTTAATGACCTTGTATGACCTACAGTGATGATCAGCACAGCATGTATAAAAATATGAAATAAGACTATGGTAAACGACAAAAAAATGACATCTTTGGATGTATATCAGTTGCAATGAATATTAGCCGATGCAAAAAATCAATGATGTAAAATTGCAATATTAGAGGCATCATCTCAATGACTAGACCAAAATAGATTTGAAGGTATAAAATTTGATTATGCCGTACTGACAAACATAACCAGAGATCATCTTGATTATCACAAAAATATGGACGATTATGCTTTAGCAAAAAAAAAGCTATTTAAATATGTATTAGGAAATTGAAAAAACACAAAATATGCAACATTTCCATCCGACGACAAAATATGAAAAGAACGATACAATGAATTAGCATTCGATAAAAAAATGACTTTTGGACTACAAAATTCTTCAACTATTAGAGCAGAAAATATAGTAGATAATACTCGTGAAACCACATTTGATATAATATACCTCTGAAATAGATATCCGACAAAGACATATCTTTTATGAAATTATAATATTTATAATTATTTAGCAGCATTGAGTGTATGAATCCAAATATGATTAGATATCAGAGATTGTATATCTTCTTTATCTGGATTTACATGAGTTAGTGGTAGAATGGAAAAAGTGGAACATAATTGAGTTTATTATTTTATTGACTTTGCCCACGATCCAGATGCATTAGACAAAACACTCCGTTTTTTGCATAGACAAAAATGAGAAAATAAATTGATTTTAGTTTTTTGAGCTCCATGAAACAGAGACAAACTTAAAAGGCCAGAAATGGGTAGATTATGATGAAAATTCGCAGATATCGTAATCGCTACTGATGATGATCCTGATACAGAAAATAGATTAAATATTTTAAAGCAACTTACCCAAGAAATACAAAAAGAAGATGAAATGAAGAAAAAATTGTACATAATACCAGAAAGATATTTGGCAATAAAATTTGCTACTCAAATTGCGAAACCAGGAGATATCGTCATGTTAGCTTGAAAATGACATGAGCCAATCCAACGAACAAATTTCTGAACAAGGAAACGAAATGACAAAGAAAAATTATTAGAAATACTAAAAAATAATTAAGAATGAAGAATCAATAATGAAGAATGAAGTAATATTTTTAATTATTAATGATAATTTTACAAAATCATAAATTATTAATTTTTAATTATTAATTAATCTCATGAATTATACTGTTTTAGATATAGAGACAACTTGATTATCAAAATTTAAACACAAAATAACAGAAATAGCAGCAATAAAATTTGACTGAAAAAATATTTTATGAGAATTTCAAACTTTAGTAAACCCAGAAAGAAACATCCCAACCGAAATAACAAAATTGACATGAATCACAAATGAAATGGTCTCGAATGCCCCCAAATTTTGTGATATTATTCCAAATTTTCTTGAATTCATACAAGATGACATAATCGTTGCCCATAATGCGAATTTTGATTATTGATTTATATCGGAAAACATATACTATAATACATGAATATGGATAGAAAATAATTATCTCTGTACCAGAAAACTAGCTAATAGGCTACTCCCAGAATTACCAAAAAAAAATTTATGAACAATTTGTGATTATTTTTGATTAAAAAATGAACATGCTCATAGAGCTATGTGAGACACGAAAGTCACAGTTGAAATTTTTAAAAATTTCTTAGATTTATTAAACAAAAAATGAATTATTAAACAAAACGATATCATAGAATTTCAAAACAAAAAAATTAGCGATTGCCTACGATTGTAATATTTTTCAAAAAAGGCAATATGTACTTCCAAAAAAATAACCATTTTTTTGACTATAAAAAATTTTTACATATAATATATATGTATTTTTTTATTTATGAGTGAAAATATGATAACACAACAAGAATGCGAAGAACTTATAGCTAATCAGTATATATCAAACGAATCACTAAGAGATAGTCCATCAGCTTTAAAAAATATTGCTCGATGAAATAATAGTGATGAATGTTTTTCATATTTTTGAAAAAGTTCTATAGCATTAAATAATTTTCTCAAAAACATTGACATTAACTGACAAATTTCTGGACAACAGACAGATGAATCTGAGATAAACCAGCAAAAAGCACATAATGCCGCAAGCACAGAATCGAGCCAAACAACGCCTATTATTCCAAATATATCAAATAAAAAAGAATGAAAATGATTTTTTTATCGAGTTTTGATGATACTACTAATAATATTATTATTATGCATCATCAAAAAAATATGCAAACGATGCTTTAGATGGTGATATGCATTTTTAAATCATGGTAGAATGATTTACATGAAAGTATTATTACCGAGATGAGATAGTAAAACAGACCGCGAACAAGCAAAAGAAATAGCAAAAGATATGAAAGAAAAAATATGAAGAATGTCTCAAGTATACACAAACCTAAAAAAATTATGAAAACTAAATTGGAAAGATAAATTAATGTACAAATTTTTCAGAAAACCAAGAATAACTTTGATGTATCACTATGTGGATGGAGTATTAAATTTCATAATATGATGTTATCCAGAATATAAAACATTAATTGAATGATCCATTTGAGCACAATATCCAGATAGTTCAATAGAAATTGTCAATGAGCCACACATTTTCAAAAAGAAACATTATAAAATAATGCCATTACAAACAGAAAAAGATGATGTTTACACACTGAAATTATATAAAAAATTAAGTGATGATCCTATAAACAATATCATTGATGCTATTTGAAACATATCAAAATACGACACAGCAACAGTTATGCTAAATATTAAACCTTTATGAGACGATTGGAATGAACAAGCCAAGAAAAAAATAGATAGATTATATAAAAATTTAGACATTACTCCAACATCTATTTGATGAAAGATTTTTTCATGATTTAAAAAGTTTTTTAAACTCATGTTTTCAGGTGAATGACCAAAATGAAAAAATGCTGATGATGTTACCATGGTTCGTATGGTGAAAGCTCAAGAAGACACATTGAATGATATGTGAGAAGAAGCATGATGTCCAGCTTTTGAATCTTGATTAATTTTGATAACATCGTCTGATGAAGAAAGTAGAATCCAATCAAACATGGAAAATTTAATCTGAGCATTCAGTGTCTATACAGATGAATATTGAAATGAATTAGAACATTTGGTAAACAAAGCTTCATTTTTATGATTTGTGTCTAAACCACTATGGTCGTTAGCTGCTAGTTATTGACTAACTAATTTATTTTACAAATCAAATGTATTTACTACTTGAGAGCTAACGTCTTTGTTTCATCTCCCAGATTATACTTATAATCGTTCAAATTCTATTGAATGGATGCAGTATAAAGTAGTAGCAGCACCATCAAATTTACCTACATTTTCTCAAGATAGTGTTACAGACTATGTAATTAGTGGACAACTAGCCGAAAAATACAAATGATGAAATTTATCAAAAGTATTGGAAGAAGATAAAAATCATCGAGCAGTATGAAAAAAAACAGTCACTGAAGATGAGCTGGTACCAATCAGTAAATATAAAGAGGAAGAATTAGATTGAAAAGAAATAGTAGAAAAGAACTGAGATAAATTTGTAAAAGAACAAAAACAAAAAGAAGTGTACGGATACAAAGTTTTCAAAGAATGAATATTGTTATGAGTAAATATTTACAGAAACAAATATTCACCAGTCTACATAAAAAGAGAAGATAGGACAAGACATCATTACTGTATTTGAAAATCATGAACCTGAAAATCAGTATTTTTGCAGACATTAGCAAGACAAGATATGTGGAATTGAGATTGATTATGTGTAATTGATCCACACTGAGATTTGGTAGAAGATCTTCTTCATTATGTACCAAAAGAAAGAGCAAAAGATGTGATTTTTTTCGATGCATGAGATGAAGATAGACCAATGTGATTAAATTTATATGAAATCAATAATATTGATGAAGCAGATAGGACAGTAAATGATGCTACAGAAATATTTTTGAAAATGTTTGGTCCAGAGATTTTTGGTCCTCGTATTCAAGAATATTTTAAATACTGAAGTTTGACAGTATTGGAAGATTTTGAAGATAGACCAACAATTTTGGATATTACAAGATTATTTACAGATGAATGATATAGAGAATACAAAACTTCACTTGTAAAAAATCCTACTGTAAGAAATTTCTGGGAAAAAACATATAATGCCATGTGAGATAGAGAAAAAGCAGAGATTATACCATATTTTTCATCTAAATTCGTATCATTTAATACAAATAGACTTATCAGGAATATCATTTGACAGACGAAATCAGCATTTAATATAGAAGATGTCATGAATAACCAAAAAATATTATTGATTAGTTTATCAAAGTGAAAGATCTGAGATATCAATGCTCAGTTACTTTGAATGATTTTGGTATCAAAAATTTACAATGCAGCCATGGGACGTGCAAAAATGCCAGAGAAAGACAGAAAAGACTTTTATTTATATGTCGATGAATTCCAAAACTTCGTATCATGAACATTTGCAGACATCTTGTCTGAGGCCAGAAAATATAGGCTCTGTCTAATCATGGCTCACCAATATATCGCACAGTTGGAAGCAGGACAAGGTTTGAATAAATCTGAATGATGAAAATGAGATGTAAAATCAGCTGTATTTGGTAACGTCTGAACAATGATGTCATTCAAGGTTGGTGCTCCAGATGCAGAATTTTTGGAAAAAGAATACCAACCAGTACTTTGAGCTTGAGATATTACATGAATTGCAAACTATAAAGCATATATTAAACTAAATATTGATAATGCGACAACTCGTCCATTTAGTATGAATGCCATTTATACAAAAGACTATAAAAACGATAAAATAGTACCAATTCTGAAAGAATATTCTGCAAAAAAATATTGAAGAAAGAGAGAATTTGTTGATGCTGAAATCTGAGCAAGACTCGGTTGAACAATCCAGGACGATGAAGACAATACCGAAAACACAGATAATGATACTTGAACAAACACCGTTCAACCAGATACACAAGACACTAATGAATAAATTTTTCTATTGCTTTTACATAACAAAATAATAAGCTTAATGTGATATATTTTAAATATATAAATTTTGAAATGATTCGAGCCATTATTTTGTTAATTGTTTGATTATTCTTGCTATGATTCTCAGCAGACAAATTAGTAAATTCTAGTGTCAGAATCGCTAAATATTTCAAATTGTCTCCATTGTTCATTGGACTAACAATTTTGGCTATTTGAACATCTGCACCAGAATTGTTCCTATCAGCAATGGCTGCTATAAATGATAGTTGATCATTATCAATTTGAAATATTATTTGATCAAATATTTTTAATTTATGAATTATTTTGTGAATCTCAGCATTGGCTGTGCCTGTGTTAATACCAAAAAAATTAGTGTTTAGAGATTGATTGTTTCTTTTGATAATCACAGCTTTGATTTTTTGAATGTTACGAAATGGAGAGGTTTATAGACGAAATGGAATACTTTTACTTTGCTTATTAGTAGCTTACAATTGATATTTATGGATAAAAAAAGAAGCACCAACTGAAGAAGACACAGAGGAGCCAGCTCCAAAATTAAAGAATTTCATTTATTTATTGATTTGTATCGTAGTACTTTCTGTATTAAATATCTCAGTATGATCTGAGCCTGCATCATTTGATATATCTTTTTGAATCGGAACATTTAATCTAATTTTTCTTTGTGTCTTGGTTGTTTTATTTGTTTTATCTCTCTTTGTACGGAAAAAAAAGTGATCAAATTGAATGTTATTAAATGTAAGTAAATTGCTAGCAAGTCTATGACTTTTAATATTATCATCAGATGTAGTGGTAGATTCTGCTGTTTACATCGCAGAAATATTCTGAATGTCGCAATGGGCTATCTGAGCCACAATAATCGCAGCAGGAACTAGTTTACCAGAATTAGCTACTACAATTACATCAATTTTAAAAAAAAGATACGATATGTGAATCGGAAATTTAGTATGATCAAATATTTTTAACACACTTTGAATTATCTGAATAAGTGCCACAATCACTCCAATTACTTTGACGCCTATTTGTCTGCTATCTTCTGGAGATTGTACGTGACGATGACATTTGATGCAAGATACATCATTTTCATTTTTGCTATTATTTTTCACAATGCTATTGGTAGTACTGTTGATGAGGAGAGGTCGGAAACTCACTAGACTTGAATGATGAATCTTGCTTATAATTTCAATACTAGTATTAGCTTTCCAAGCTAGTCCATCTTTCTTTATGGGATTAATGGGAATATAAGAGCCTGTGTCATTTCGAACCCATGGGGTGAGAAATCTATAAATATATTACGATGGATTTTTCACATTCGTACTGCATAGCGGCATAAATACTGCATAGCAGCATAAATTCGAAATGACAAGTTTTTTATCAAAAAAATCGTGAACTTTTCGACTCACGATCTTTTTGTATTTTATATTATTACCAACTATTTTTTAAGATCATAAACTCACTTTTCTACTCTAACAAACAAATCTTTATATTTCTGTAAATTCAACATAACTGTGTTTGGACTAACCATTTTCTCTTTCAACATTTCTTTGCACAATTCCTTTACATTCATAGCTCTACCATGTTTTTCAAATATTCTGACCAAGATATCTTTTACCTGTCCTCATTCATATCATCGTTCTTTTAATCCGTAAATTCATAATCATAAGTTTACAAATATATCATTATTTTTTACCAACTCGTTGTGAACTGTGTTTATTTTCACTGATTTTTGAGGGAACCATTCCATAATTTTTGCAGGTAGTTCTTGATAATGAATTGGTTTATTGATTCTCCTCATTGTATACAATATTTTTAATTTGATTGTCTTTGGATTTACATCTTCAAATTCTGGCAATCCAATCTTTCAATCAAATACAGACATATCTCTAATTGACTCAAAGAAGTTTATGTAAAACAAATCATTTTTTAGATAAGCTATCTCTTTGAAATCTTTTGAGAAATTTTCTTTTAGGTATCCAATGAATTCATATATATCTTGTGAAGATCATCTCTTTGTGAAATAATCTTGTATATACAATGTCATTTTAGTCAAAAGATCTTCGTACAAAGGCTCCAAATAGAACGATTTATATATGAATTTATTTCTCTTTAAATACGATACATCGAAATCAGATATCAATATTAATTTCAATTCTTCTCTAGTAAACTTAAACATATCTTTGTTTACTAATTTAGACACCAACGAATCCTCTACTAAAAATCATCATTGAGCATCCAAAATCTTTTTTGCTTCTTGCAAAACCTCCATATATGTCTGATTTCATACAATCAACCTCCTGAATCTCATAAGGGCTTGTGTTTCTATTTGTCTAATTCTTTCCCTAGTTAAATTGTATTCCTTTCATATTCTTTGAAGAGGAACTCACTTTTCTCAGTTTAATCCGAACTTTTTCATGAGGACAAGTCTCTCTTTTGGTTTGCAGTATATTAGTATGTCTTTTAAATTTGTAGACTCGATATCTACCTTAATTTTTTTATCGTCCATTTTTACGTGGAAATTCATTTATTTTCCGGTTAAGGTATAAAATAGCAATAATAGAAACACGAATGTAATTTTTTTACATCTGATACAGATGTATATATAATTATTGAAAATGCAATGTCAAGTAAAAAATCGACCAAAATTTTAATTGATTTTAATATACAAGCATGTTTTAATACTACACATTAAACTTAAATATCATAATATCTCAATCTTGCACGATATAGTCTTTTCATTCAAGTCTTACTTTTCACTTTTCTTTTGCTTTTGGCCAAGATCACAATTCTACAAATTCATCGTAATTTATTACTTCTGCTTTGATGAATCATCTCTCAAAATCTGTATGAATTGCTCCAGCTGCTTGTGGAGCTGTGGATCATTTTTTGATTGTCCAAGCTTTTGTCTCTTTCTCTCCTGTAGTGAAATAGTACATAAGCCCTACAGTATCAAAGGCCAATCAAATCAAATCGTCCAATGTCGGTATTTTTGAACTGTCTTGAATTTCCAAAAGCTCTGTCTGGAATTCGAGCTTTTCTTCTTTTGACATTCACATCATTTCAGATTCAATTTTTGCACAAACAATCACAACTGGTGCGTTCAATTTTGCCTGGAATTCTGCTTGAATTGCTTCTTTATTTTTTATATCGTCTTGTCATACATTTAGTGCATAGATAAATGGTTTCAATGTAAGGAATCAGTATGTTTTTAGCATTTTTTCATCATCTGGAGTGAATTCATCTTTGATAGCATTTGCCAATTTTCACTCTTCCAATGTTTTTTGTATTTTTGCCAAAACTTCAGCCTCTCTTTTTACAAATTTATCTCATGTGCTTTGTGCTCTTTTTTGTAATCATGGCAAAATTCTATCTATTCTTTCCAAATCTGAAAAAGCCAATTCTGAATTTATAATTTCTACATCTCTAACTGGATCAACTTCTCATTCCACATGTACAACATCACTATCTTTGAAATAACGAAGAACTTGGACAATTGCATCAACTTCACGGATGTTTGCCAAAAATTGGTTTCCAAGTCATTCTCATTTCCCTGCTCAGCGGACAAGTCCGGCAATATCTACAAATTCAATATTTGCAAAAACGGTTTTCTTGCTATTTGAAAGTTCTGCTAATTTTTCCACTCTAGGATCTTTGACATCTACGATACCAATATTTGGTTCGATTGTACAAAATGGAAAATTTTCTGCAGGTGCAGAGTACGAATTTGTCAGAGCATTAAACAATGTTGATTTTCAGACATTTGGTAATCAAACTATTCAGATTTTCATGGAAAAATTTTATGAAATAAAATTTTTTAATTATTTATCATTCTAAATGAATTCTATGTCATCCTGAGTGCAACGAAGGATATAGTTAAAATCTTTATCCCAGCATTTACTTTATATTCTTCACTTCGTTCAGAATGGCGAGGCATTCTGAACGACATGTAATTATTGAAAAGATGAATATAATTTATCGATTTTCTGCCAAATCACACCAATCTTTATTCATAGATTCTATTAACTTATTTTTCTTTACTCTTAATCGTCATTTTAATTCTTTTTCTCTAGCTATCGCATCTTTTATACTAGATGTTTCTTCGTAATATACAAGTTTATTTATATTATATTTACTTGTAAATCATTCAATTATTTTATTTTTATGCTCGTAAAGTCTCCTTTCTAAATTATTTGTAACTCAAATATAAACTAATTTATTATTTTTTGTTGCCAATATATAAACATAATAAGTATTCATATAAACAATTTCGTATATAAATTTATATCCTTCACTTCGTTCAGGATGACACAATAACAACAATTAGAGACTAGTAACTTTCACTATGTATGTTTCTTTTGATATTGCACGACAAGCCTTTGGTTTGAATACTTTTATATTTTTACCTCCAAAATGTTGTTTTAGATCTGCTACAAATTCTTGGAATCCAGGTCACATAAAAATTTTGATAGCAAATCTTCAATTTGGTTTTAAATATTTTTTGTAAATTCGCAAGGTTTCTTCGAGCAATCATACTGAACGAAGTGCATCTACAGATTTATGTCATACTGTATTTGGTGCCATATCCGACTGAATGAAGTCTACTCATGAATTTTTTACTTCTGGATCATAAGGAATAATTCATTCGTCTTGTAATATTTTTTCAACTTTTTCAATTTTTGTGATATCTTGGACATAAGGATGTACATTTGGCAAATTTACAGTACTTTCCTTGATATCAAATCAAATGATTGAAAAATCTTTTACATTCATTTTTTGGAGTAATGAATGAGTATATTGCATCCAACTTCCAGGTGCACAACCAATATCGAGTACTTTGTGTGTATTTTTGTCTATTATTTTGAATTTTTCTTGAATTTCTTCTAACTTAAAAGCACTACGAGCTTTGTATCACTCTTGTTTAGCTTTGTTAAAATAGAAGTCGTATGGGTTGTAAATTCAGTGCATGGGAAAATTTTATTTCATAAAATTTTCAGTCGCTAGCTATCAGTCACTAGTCAATAGATTACATCTTTTTATGATAATGTTTTGAAAAGTAAAGTAAAGATGGAAAAATAAAAAAAATCCTGCTGTAATTGTGACAGGATTTATATTTTATAACTATTAACTATTATTCTGAATCTTCTTGAAAGTTTGCTAAATATTCTTTTTGCCAATCCATATACAATCTTGCTAAAATGTTATCAAAATTTGCAATTTTATCCTTAAAAAAGTCTAAATCTCAATCTTCCTTCCTTAATTTATCGTATTCCGCTCTTTGTTCTTCGTTTAAGAACTTATACAAATTAAGTTCAATATATTCTTCTAAAATTGGACGCATATCTTCCTTTAGCATATCAAAATCATCCTCTTCAGGATTAAATCCCGCCATAACGAGGGTATCGTTTAAAAATTGTTCTTGTTCGATATTCATCATTTTTTGTTTTTATAAATTAAATATGTCGATTTATATTATGTGATACTTTATGTATTTCAATCTATTTTCAATTATAAGTATCTAAAATATCTTTTTTGAAATCATTTCAATCCTCTGTAAGTAATGATTTGTATGATTTGTCAAATACGTCACGCAATGTTTTGTGTTGAGATCTCACATAGTCTTTCAGTATATTGATATCTTTTTTTGTTATAAAATCAACTATCCATTTAGTTTCAAAGTTAGCAGGAGTATTCCTCTTTACTTTTTCATTAAATACATCATGTGCAAAATCCATACTTTCTGAAATTAAGTCATAATAATCTGGTCTTATGTATCTTACATGTCAATTATTTTCCTCCCTTCAATTTACTTTTGACATAAGTTCAAATAAAGGTGTATTCCACTCCACAGACTTATCTTTTGCTCTTTTTCTGATAAGCATAGCTTTCCAAAGATTTTCATGTTTTATACCATCAATTTCTTGTAATTGGTCAATAACATCAATAAAGCCTTTATATGCTATACATGTGTCTTTAAGGTAACTTATGTCAAGAGGTGGCTTAAATGAATTAAATCATCTTGATAATATCTCCCATGATAATGATTCTGTTGCAGCCTCATTCATTGAACGTCACATTTCTCACAAAAGCTTTCAGTTTTTATCCCTTAGTATGTGACGAAGTCAAATTCTTCTTTGATCATATTTTAATGTTCCATTGTCGTCAGATACGAAATAATTCATTGCACTCATGGAGTGTATCATTTCATGTATTAATACTGAATGCCGGTCAAATCCTCCATATCTTCAACCATTACTATTAATATCATTGTGCTCTGTTTGCTGTATATAACTATATCTAATGTATATGTCTCCGTCTAAATTTCTAAAACATCAACTACTTGATACTGAGCCAGTAAGGCCAAGATAGTCACGATCTGATACTACATGAATTCTATCATCTGACAAAAAATCATTTAATAATTCAGCATCAACACTTCATACAATTGCCGGTAAGAACTTTTTTATCCAATCTTTTGAAACTTCTTTGCTTTTATTAAATTTTTCCATAGTCTGACTATTTTCTATAGTCTCTCTATCGTGTATAATTTGTGATTCAAGATATTTTATTTGTGCATCATCATCTCAATTTAATTCTGATAAGTTATTTAAGTCTTCCTTTGTAAAATGATTACGTTTTCATTCTTTCCAATATCAAAGAAACTGTTTGGCAGCATCCCTAGGAGGCAATAGCTGTCAATCTCAAGGATATTTTGTTCATAAATCATCTACATCAGCAAGTATTGTCTCTCATTTATCATTAGTAATATTTATTGGATGTCACCTTGTAACCACTCATTTTACTTTTCATTTAATAGTTTTTCTAGGTGGTTGCTCTATTGTAGGCCCTGATGGATCATCTATTTTTACAGGAGGTAATATTACTCATGGCCCCTTACTGGGTCATTTTGCTGGTCCTTCTGGTTGACCTGGTTTATGTTTTGGCTTGTCTGGATTATCCTTTGGTTGATCACCTGGCTTATTTCTTGGTTGATTATCTGGCCCACTTACGCTTTCTTCCTCATTTTTTCTTTTAAATGTATTGGAGAACCAAGGCAATCCTACCACTAATCGTTTTTTTCCAGCATCAACAGCATCTGTTCATGGATTACCAGGTATTGTGTTAGTAATTTCAATAACTGCGTTAGTAAATCTAGCTCATGCATCGTGAGCTATTTGTCAGTCAAGTCAACTTGCGACATCATGCACAAACTCCATTTTTCAACTAAAGTTTCAGGATCATGTAGCTATTTGCTCAATTGCATTAAGATCTCTCATAGAATATAATGTATGATTTGTAAATCAACTAGTTGGCAATCAATCTTCCAAATGTTGTATTATTTCAGTTTTATTACTAATATTTGATTGTCTTAGAGCCTGTATTGTCTCATTCAATTCTGCTTCATAAGTTCTATGATTTAATATAGGACTTCCTGAAGCAATTTGTGTTCCATCAGTTCATGATGATAAATGCACTCTAACTGATGAAGAAGGATCCAAGTTGGAAATATTATCCTGTGCTGTTCTGAAAATTTCACTATTATCTGTTTCCCATTTTCATAGACCATAGTGATCTCTTGCATTTGAAGTAAATGTTTCATGACTATCTGGAGTTCATGGAGTAGCTGCAACAGCATCTTTTGCAAACATTCCAGTATGAGTAATTGCTTGAGTGGCAGCAGCTGTTCCAAATGTAAAGGCAGCTGTTCACAATCACCATTTAGTAGCTAACCATGCTCTTTCTCATTTAAATTTTTTAGTCGCTGAATTATAATCTTTTTTATATAATTTTAGTAAATCGTTGTAATTTACAGCTCAAGATTCATCATATGCACTTATTAAAGAAAGATCTTTTAATGTTGCTCATGAACCCAAAATACGATTAGCACTTAGATTAAGTGCATTCTCTAAATCGTAAAAATCTTTTTCAATCAAATTTTTATCTTTTGATTTCAAGAAATTATGTCACAAATCCCAGTAAGTTTCGAGTCTTGCTTTCGCATCCAAAAGAGTGCAATTTAACGCATTTTTTTCATCAGGCTCAAGTGAGTCATAATTATCTAATAATCCAAATATTATAGTAGAAATCTCTTTTGTATTTCATGTAGATTCATTCTGAAGTTCTGCCTGTGTTGTCTTTCCGTATAACTCAAGTTCTCTTTTTGCTTTATAACGCTTAAACCATGAATGTGTATATTTACCATTACTATCTTTTTCTGTGCTTATTTTTTCTCGTTTTTTCATTTTAGCAATTTCTTTCTCATAATCTCTTGTCAAATTCTTTTCATATGTGTTTTGTTCTTTTGTATGATGTGTCCATTTTTTGATGAAGTTTTTAGCTCAAACTAGACCGGACATAGTCGCAGTAGCAGCTAAAGCGGATCATCACAACAATCATACAGCGATTCATGATGCACTTATTCATGCGATTGTAAGAGTTTGTCACCATCGAGGCATTTTATCCAATTTATGTCCGAATTTATATAGTCGATTTTCACGATCTTTATTGTTAGTTTGGTATGCTCATTTACCATTCGTAAGTAAATCCAATTTAATTTTTAAATTCTGAGTAGACATTTTTGCTAATGCCTTTTCATGTTTAATAAATTTATTGATTTTTTCATCTAACTCTTCTTTTGACAATCATTGTGTATTTCACAAAATATTCAGAATTTCTTTTCTAAATCTTGGATCTCTTTTATATTTTTTGAAATCATCATCGATTTTTTTACGTATTGCATCAAAATGTGATTGGTCGTGATCATTTAAATATGAGCTTAAATCTGTTGTAATTGAATTTAATAACATATTATCATTTTTGATTGCATCTAATTTTTCTAAAACATTAGTAGCGACGAATTGTTGTTCTTTAGGCAATCATAGTTTATCTTGTACAAATTTATTAAATTTATTTTGGAACTCTATTTGAGAAATAGTTCCTGCTACATATTCTTGACACATTTCTTTAAACTCTTTTCATCTTTCAGTTTCATAAAACTCTTCTGATTCATTTCATGCAATCAAAGTCTTCCTTTCTATTTTTCAGAATGCATCGCGGGATAATCACTTTGATTGTAAACTCTCTTCTAAATCATGACGTGCAGCCTGTGCACTCATTTCTGAATTAATTAATCAATTACTTGTAAAAGGAGTCCTTTGGTATCATTTCTTCATTTCTTTAATCCTTTTTTTTCTAATTCTTCATCTAGCCAACCATAATTTACCAAATTTAAACACATTATATCGGCTTGTATTATGCCATTCTTCATTGATTTCATTTTCTACTTCACGTGAAATCATATCTTCATAAGATTCTGACACATCAGAAATAACCACATTTTCTTCAAATGATTTGGGAGAATCTGGATCTGTTGGTTCTGGTTCTGGTTTTGGATCTGGATCTGGTTTTGGATCTGGGTCTGGGTTTGGTGTTGAATCTGGTTCTGGTTTTGGATCTGGATCTGGTTCTGGTTTTGGATCTGGATCTGGGTCTGGTTTTGGATCTGGATCTGGGTCTGGTGTTGGTTCTGGTTTTGGATTTGGATCTGGGTCTGGTGTTGGATCTGGATCTGGTTCTGGTGTTGAATCTGGGTCTGGGTTTGGTGTTGAATCTGGGTCTGGGTTTGGTGTTGAATCTGGGTCTGGTGTTGAATCTGGGTCTGGGTTTGGTGTTGAATCTGGGTCTGGTGTTGGATCTGGGTCTGGGTTTGGTGTTGAATCTGGGTCTGGTGTTGGATCTGGATTATCAGATAATTTTAATCAAATTATAATTTCTTTGATGTCTCAAAGTTTACAACGATAATCTGAAAAATTATTAAAATTCTCTGTTATTTCCTGACTTCTTCAGTAATCCCCTCTATCTTCTATAAATGTAATTTTATTTCAATATGAAGATTTACTAATCACAATTATTGTTGTTTCATCGTTTAATCTGATTCTATCCCCAGACTCTAGATTTCCAAATGTAAATCTTTCTCTTATATAATTTTTATCCTTCAAACGCAATGCTTTTTCTCAATCTACCTTAAATTTTAGTAATTTATCCCCAAATTTCCCCTCCCTTTCTTTATGAATTCTTTGTAAATATTTTAATGTTTCTTTTACATCTTTATTTTTGTCTCATTGCTTACGTAATTTATTGTATATATAATTGTAATATTTATCGTGTTGTAATAAACGATTTAATAATATATCTTCTTTCACCTCATTTATACTACTATTTAATATGGTATTTACTACATTTTCTATAATATTTTTATCAAATTCCATATCTTTATCCAAATTGATATATTTATTTCTGTTTACATCGTTTATCTCTGGATTAGGTGTACCATGTCATAATCTATATTTTATATCATTAATAATTTTCTTTAAATTTGATATTTCTAACTCTTCATGTTTGGAAATTTGCTCTCATTGACTTTTCTTTTTCTTTGCATTGTTTTCTTTTTCTAATAATTTCTTATTTAATTCTTCTTCTATCTTTTTTCATATTTCCTTACGAGATTTTTCATCGTCTCAAAGGGTAAGTACATCAAAAAGTTCTCACTTTATTCAATCAATAACTTTATCTAGTTTAGAAATTCTATTGTCTAATTCATTTCCAATAACTTCATAAGTTTTTTTGTTATCCATTTTTGCAAAAATATATAATAAAAATTTTCTATATATCAGTCTACTCAAAAATAAAAAAAATTGCAAAAATCATATGATTTTTAAGGGAATATTACTTGACATGTTTTAATATTATCAAAAAATATGAGATGTTTGATCCCATATTTTTATCACATATTATATTTTTATGCTAACTCCAAATTATTGATCTCATTGATTCTAATAATCACATTCTCCTATTCATTGCCCTGATTAATCTCTGCATCAAAAATGGATTTTTCATAATTTCATGAATTTCATCTGCATCTATTTTTGGATCTAATTTTGTATATCATTTAATTGTAGACAATTTTCTTTCTTTTAAGGCTCAAAACTTCTTTATTCATGGAATCAATCATCATACGAGTCATCTCATAGGATGACCAAATACGCCTTTTCGATCTTTTTTTGGGATATATCCAAAGTCTCAATCTTTGTCCAGCACATACAACCTTCATGTAACATCATCCACAAATCAGAAATTTGTACGAGCAATTTTTGAATTTTCTCTGAGTTTATTAATCAATGCAACATATACTCCTTCTGCGATATCTCTTTCCATACCATCGAAAACCCTAACTCTTCATTCTCTATGATTTAATAGTTTTCACAAATCTCTTCAAGAAATTGGTTTCTTTAGTCAATTCATATTTATTGTAAACTTATTTCTCGAAAAATCGATAGCAATTGATTCTCATTTTGAGTTGACTGTAGTTGAAAAATCAAAATTGGTGGCAGTTTTACAATTTAATAATTTTTTAATAGGAGATGTCCATGCCGAAACTGGTAATCTAAATCTATTACGAGAATTTACTACTCACAAAAATCTCCTCTCAACTCATTTACGATATTTTTTATGTAATGTATTCATGGCTTTGTTGAAATGAACTCCTAATGATTCTATTCATCTTCTCAATACTCATATATCATCAGCATCACCTTCTCTCTCAAAATCATTTACTCACAAAAATACTTTTTGTGTAAATTTTTCTTCTGGCTTATCAGATTTATATCAAATCTCATTCCATTCTTTCATAATCAAATTTCCGTCGACGAAATCAATTTCTTTTAATTTTCAAGAATCACGATATTTTAGAGACATATGATTGTCTTTTGCAATTTCTACCATAGCTCTATAAATATTGAAACAAATATGAGCTCTAGCTTTTCAATATGGTATCCTATTATCTCTAAGTACTCTACGTGCTAATGTCCATGGTTGACCAGACTTAATAGATATTGGTGTTTTTTCTCCATCTATTTTAATCATTAAATCAATATTATTTTTTCATGTAATTGACATATTTAAATCATATTTAAATGGTTGAACCTTTCATTTTTCTCTATGTCATTCTCTAGTATAAATATTTACAGTCTGATTTTTCATTGATTTTGATGATCAATTGAAAAATCTCATGTAATTTACATCTCTTGGATGAAATGGAGACCATCGTCATCTATCCATTTTTAGTTTTTTCTTTACCCTTTTTTTATTAAAAAATTCTTTATCCATACGTTCATTCATATCATTATCGGTTTTATTTTCTTCTATTTCATCCAAAAATTCTGTAAACCTCGCACAGATTTTCTTGAATTCTGATTCTTTTGACATCTCTTTTTCCAAAGCACTTTCTACAAACTCCTTACATTTGTCTTGGGATGATGCTTGATCTTTGATGAAATCTATATAACGAAGTTTTGACATAACATTATTAATATCTTTGTTCCGTTTTTTGTCATCTGCGATAAATCGCTCTCTATAAGTATTGTATAACCTAACATTTCACGTAGCATAAAAATCTTCTATTTTAGGACCTCATCAAGCTTTCCATCATCCACGGAGCATCCTTTGGAAAAACTTTTCTTTTTGTTCTTCGTTTAGAGAATCATATTTCCCAGCATTAAATTTTTTCAAAATTTTTTCCAATACCTTTCTTTCAATGTGATGGTTATATTTATGTGTCTCAAAATCATCTGTAAATGTATCTTCCAATGCTTTTTCAATTGGACGCGGTGATACTGAAGTATTATATGTATCAAACAAAATTCTACGGGCAACTCTAAGGACCGTCTCATATTCCAAAGTCACTTCTATTTTTTTTGCATGTACTACATTGATTCATGTATTAACCTTACCTCCTCAAACTAAATCTTCACTTAAAACATCACTATAAGCACATGCTATATTAAATACTAATGGTTTTGTGGTATCAATATCTTCTGGTGCAAATGAAACATCCTTTGATATTTTTAACTCATGTGTTCATGAATCTATCGAAATTCATGTAATCTCTACATCTTTCTCTGTACCGTCTACCATACTCATTTTGATTTTATATTTTCATCAATATGATTTTATCTCTTTCCCGTCATCTCAAATTATATAATATCTATCTGGTGGTAATGCTCATCAGTTCAAGAAATTTCAATCTAAATTCATAGTCATTCAAGCTCCAGAATCTCATCTTTTACAATTTCACTTTAATTCTTTATCGTCCAATTTTAAATTATTTTTGATACAATTTCGTAATCATTCGTATTCTTTTTGTTTGTCTTCAAAATCAGGATGCATCTTGTTATGATCAAGGTCAGTCCTAACTATATTTCATCCAATTCTACCTGTTACCTTACCTGTAATCGTACTTTCTATATTTTTTATATCATTTTCAATTACTATTTTTCTAGCAGGATCAGCACCAGGATATTCAGCAGTCAATAAATCTATTTTCTCATGTGCTTGTTTTACTACATCCTTGATAGATTCCATTGTTTTTTCTAATTTGTTTTTAATTATATCATTTACCAAAAAATCAGGAGATGAAAAGACATCCAATAAGTTTTCATTTACGAACTTTTCTACTTCTTTGATTTTATCTACATTTTTTACTCTATTCCTCACATTCTCTTGTAGCTCTTTTTCTATTTTTTTGGTAGAGACCATTTTTATAATTTAAACAAATAAATTACTCTTCCTCTTCTCATTCAGACAAGACATAATCATTCAAGATATCATTTGTCATTTCTTGCAAAAGAGCTGGATAATTTTCTCCAAGTCTTTCGTTTAAGATCTTATCTAAGTATGAATTATCTTTACTTGAAACTCGAGTCTTCATATCATCATCAGACAAAACTCAATCTACTGCTTCAAGTAGCATCTCTTCCATCATTTCGTATAAAGAATTTTTGTCTACGATATCCTCATCAAGTTTATCGTAATCCATGATGTAGTTGTAAACATATTCTACCGCTTGGTTTAATGTATTCATTTTTTATTAATTAATAGGAATAAAAATTACATTTGTAAAAATTGTTTCTTATAATCTTCTTTGTACCATTTTAATCTTTTTTCAATTAATGCTATTGTTTTTTTATCATCATCCGATAATTTTCATGCTGTTTCTAGTTTTTTTGTTAAATCTCTGATAAATTCATTTGCTTGCTCATCATATTTTGCACTAAATTCAGCTGGATTTTTTAATCTAAATGTATTTGCTATACTTTTCATTCATCTTCTTATTGGACGTACTCAATTGAAATAACATCTATTCATCACCATTTTCATTCATTTTGTAGAATCATTTCAGATTTCGTTCATTTGTCTGATTACACGATTTAATCTCATACGAGCTATGCGTTTAGGCCTAAGTGGACTCATAACTCCACGAACTGTTTGTCATGTTTCAGATGTCCCTTTCCCAAATATTTTTCCTCGACGTTTAAATTCTTGAATTCATTTTCAATTATTGTCATCAAATTTTTCTCAAAAATATTGATAATATAAATTATCTTTTTGTCATAATAATCACCTTAACTCCAACTTTTTCTTTTCTAATTCTTCATTTATTTTAGCTACATCTTCCAACTTTTTATCATCTGTAGCTTCTTTTAAATTTTGTTGTAATTTTTTTATATCTTCAAGTGTTTGGCTATTTTTGTTGTTTAAAGCAATAGCTTGTAATGTGGCATTTAATACATCATTTTTTTCTACTTGATCTTTTGTTTCTTTATCATCTCAAAACAAAAGTTGTTTCAATGTATCTACTTTCTCTTGATTCTGTTGCTTATCCAATTCTTGTTCTTGTTTTAATTTTGTTATAGTTTCTTCTTGTTCATCAATTTTTTTTTGGTTTTCTTTATTTAAAGATTCTTTCTCATTTTCATTACATTGATCAATAAGGTAAAGTATGTTCATTTTCAAATTTTTTCTTTCCGTTCTTTCTACTTTTACCCCATCAATTCTATCTCATTTATTCAATTTTGAAATAATTGGAAACAAATCTTGCACTGAAAAATTTTTGGATATTGATTTAATTTCCTCTTTTGTCAATTCCCCTTTCTTTATTCAATTGATATCCAATAATTCTTTTAATTTATCTTCATCGATAGATTCATTTCTTTCTACAGCCATTTTTTAATTTTAAAATATAAAATCTTATATCCTATTATACACCAAAAAAAATCTTATGTCAAAAAATCACCAAAAAAAAGTGTATATTTATTTGACAAACGACAAAAAATATATATAATAGAATTTGAGGAAATTTTTAATTTGGTAAAAATTACGCATGGCTAGTAAATTTGGAAATCGAGTAAAGAATACATTAAATATCCCATTTAGGACTTTGTGAACTGCTGCAAATACTGTTTCAGATAGTGCCAATACTGTAGCTTGAGCTGCTGAAGATTTGGCGAAAGTCACAAATACGACTGCTGACAAAATCAGAGAACTTTTTAACGAAGATAAAAAATGGTATCAAAAAATCTTGAATGTACCTATTGCAGCTTGAGTATGATTAGTCTCTGCAGTAGAAGCTGCTGTCAAACCAGTAGTAAACTGAGTCGTGAATACTTGAAAGACTGTACGCAATACTGTCTCAAATACTTGGAAGTCTACGCTTTGAAGTTTATTTTCTACAAAACCCGTTTCTGAATTCTCTTATAATACTATGAAGACTAAAGATTGAGTTAAATTAGTAGATGTACACAAACGCACAATGGATCCAAATAAATTATGGACAAGTAATCGATGAACATGGAAAAAAGTAAATGCAAAATCTGCTGAAAAAGCTAAGGCTGCCGCAGCATGAGCAGCTACAGCTGCTGCTGTTTCATCAAAAGAAATTAGTGAATTAAATAATAGAATAAATAAATTAGCAGAGGAAAGTGCCAAAACACAAAAACAATTAAGTGATGTTTTAGCTGAAAATAAACAATTAAACAATAAGAATACAGAGCTACAAAATAAGAATCAAGAATTAGTGAAAAAGAATGAAGAATTACAAAAGACATTAGAATCATTGAAAAAAGCAGACAAGCCAACAGAAATTAAATCAGAAAAAAAAGACGATAAAAAATCAGAATGAAAATGAGAAAAAAAAGATGAATGAAAAAAATCTGAATGAACAGAAGTAAAAGATGCAGATAGATCTTTGGAGACTGTAGAAAGTGAAAAATGAAAAAAAATGATCGATTATCTACACAAGAGTCATCCAGAAATTAAAATAGAGACAGATAGTTCAACCGATAATTGACATCTGTATTGAACAAACTCTTGAAATAAAATTATAGTATGAACTAAAAATAAAGCTGAAGCTCCACAAATATTATTGCATGAAATTTCTCATGTATTAGAGCAAGATGATGCCGAAGGAGTAAAAGAATTGAAAGGTGCTATAAAATCATTAAATGAAAGATATGGTAAACAATTATCTTCAGTAGCAAACAATGACAAGTATGACACAAAAGAAGAGAAAACTATTGAAGATGTCTGTGAAATAATTGCTATGTATGCCAGAGATGATTGAAGTTTTGATAAGCATATGGAAAATTTACAAAGTTGAGAAAATTGAAAACTTGCAAAAATATCCAATTCAGAAGCAAATGAATTAAAAGGTTTATGTGAAAATATAATTTCAAAATTAAATGTTGTTAAATTAGAAAGTCCCATAAAAGCTGCTGCTTAAAAAAGATAAGAACGACATTGTTATTATAAATATTGGCAGAATCGTCGCTTCGCGACTTTGTACCCATGGTTAAAACCATGGGTTAAAC
>FLNV01000776.1_pt1 | contig 22922 bp, 15 predicted proteins | sample 1140351 | NCBI WGS metagenome assembly FLNV01 (sample SAMEA3878207, study PRJEB12797) | bioreactor metagenome | biome: Moose rumen | place: Sweden | collected 2011-10
AGGCCACCGTGCCTTTCGTCCCGTGCAGGGGGAGGTTCTGTGGTGAGTAGAGTAGCACGCGCCACACCTGCCCGCCCATGGGCTGCAGGCTGACGCTATGGCCGTCGCAGCGGTCGGTCGTCGTGGCCACGCTGCCGGCGGTGAAGCCTTCAGGCAGCGTGAGGTCAAACTGCACGGCCTCCACCTCACTTGTGTTCTCTATCTCGAACGGCAACTGCACGTTGCCTGTCTGTGCCGTGATGTCGGGCACCCGCAGCACATTCTGTGCCTTTGTACCTATGCTGCACAATGAGGCAAGCAGCAGGGCAAGGATATATCTGACACTTTTCATGTTCTTTGCTTTTTTGTTTGGTAATAAGTTACTTTGCGGTCTTGTTACCCTTGCTGTCAATGCTGATGGCATGGCTGCGACCTGTGGATATACGGTAAACCTCCTCCGCCCCCCGGCGTGAAGGCTGAGGGCAGGTGGCTATGCCTGTCGGCATACTGTTCAGCACGGCTCCTATCTCCTGTGCATCCTCGCTTGAGAGCTGTGCCCTGCTCACTGCTGCGTCATGGCTGCTGACGGCGGCTATGGCCGTCTCGCCGACAGGCAGGGTGGCACCGCTCAGTGAGTAGCCTATCAGCCTGACGCTGCCGTCAGCCTGTGTCTTCATGCTCAGCTCCATGCCTGCCTGACGCAGACTGGCCAACGGCCTCACCTGTCCGGCGTTGCATATCGTCACGTCAAATGCGGCCACGGGCTGGTCGGCACTGACGTACAGCTGTCCGCCAGAGCAATAGACCGTTGCCGCTGCGTCGGTGGTGTTGCCGCTGCCTGCCACGCGGCGGGGGGCCTGCTGCTGCTCTGCCGTCTGTGCCAGCAGCAGCGTCACCATCCTGACCACGTCCTGAACGTTTATCTGCTCGTCCTCCCACAGGTTGGCAGCTGTGAAGTTGAACGGCAGGGTCTTGTACTGGTTGAATATGTAGCGTATGATGGTCTGCAGGTCCAGCACATCCACGGGGCCGTTCATGTTGGCGTCGCCATCTGCAAACTCGTATTTTATTGAGAATATTGAGCCCTGTGCCACGTTCCCTGCCGTTGACGTGACATACAGGGTGTCGCCGCTCTTGCCCCTGTAGGTGTTGTAGCCTGTTCTGACGGTCATTCCGACATTGCCGTTGGCATAGTACAACATGGCTTGCCACGTCGCGTCGGCATTGTCGCAGGCAAGGCTTATCGGGCTGTTCCAGTCCTGTGCCTCGTGGTCGTAGAGTATTATGGTGGGGATTGTCTGGGCAATCTCCTCCACCGTCATGGTGTTGAGGTTCAGTGTCACGGTTTCATCGATTGTTTGAAACAGCAACCGCAGCGAGACATTCTTGTCGATGGCGGGGTAGAGGTCGCGCAAGTGGTTGTCGCGCATTTGCAGTTGCTTCAGGTTGGGGCAGAAATGGGCAAACAGGCCCACGTTGCCTGACAGTTGGTTGAAGCTGGCGTAAATGTTCTCCACATTCACTGCCACGTTGGGGTACATCTGCGAGAAGGCTGCCATGCCTATGCCGATGTCGCCCGTCAGCTGGTTCCACTTGACGTTCAGGGTCTTCAGTTGCGGCAGCGCCAGCAGGGCGAAGGGGAACGTGCCCGTCATGTTGTTTTCGCTTAGGTCGATGGCCGTGACGTGTCCGTCAGCTGCGCTTACACCGGGCAGGGTCTTCACTGAGGGTGTTGCCACGGCGAAATTCCACGGCCTTGTCCATCCGGCACCTTGTCCTGTCTGTGCATACCAGGCCATGAGCAGCTGCCACTCTTCGGTGTCGATTAGTTCGTACCTGTAGTCCTTGCCTTCCACCTTCAGTGTCCACCCGTCAAGGGCATTGGGATTTGCCACCCATGTGGCTGTCAGGCGATAAGACTTATAGTCGGTTATGGAATGTCGTAACACACAGTAGTTTTCCTGCACTTCCACCCAGTTCTCTGGTGCCTCGATGGTCATGCGGCTTTCTATGTCGGTGTTGACGCTGCCATTGACCACAAACTTGAACAGCTGGTCGGCGGTGCTGCCGGATAGGTCAATGTCCATGGTATAGACATAGCCTTCACCTTTTGCCATAAGGCCACTGAAATCCCCCTGTATTTCCACCTGGGTGATTTCGGCATTCGGCACACTCAGGTATTCGTCGGTGATGTCCGTATATCCAGTGTAGCCGTCGTATTCGTAGTATCGGTCGCTGCTCAGTCCGATGATGTCGGCAGTCTGGCCGCCGACGCCGTTGTTGAAGATGATGTTGAAGGCAGCGACCTCGTCTGGCGAGGAAACAGTCATTTTCCAGAAAGGCACGCTTTTCACCACTTCGGTATCCGTCATCAGTGTGCCTGGCCAGTAGCCCAAGGGCTGCTCCACAGCGCCCCCTACTGTGTACCAGGCGTAGAGATACGGAGCCGTCTCTGCCTTCACATAGACGGTCCCCGTCACTGCTCTTGCCGTTATGGAAACAGCAAGCATCGCTAATAGTAACAAGTGTTTCATAGTGTTGGTTATTTGTTGTTTGGTAAAAGATTGTACATCATGTATATGAAAAGAGCGCAGACCAAATCTACGCATCAGCAAGGACTTGCACAGCCCAATAGCATCATAAAAACGTCTGCGCACTATGGCGCGACGCTCCAAACGCTATTTTGTATTGGCTCGTTTGTCTTTGAGGTGCAAGTTCGCTGATGTAGGAGCCACAATAATAATCTCTCCGAGAGAGGATACGGCTGCAAAGTTATTCCTTTTCCTGCAGACCGCCAAATGATTTGTGTGGAAATATTGCGGAAAATGGGAGGTGGCTAGCATGGGTGCGGACGTCTCCTCACTTTGTCTATGGAGGAAGATGAAATGTGTCGAGTTTTCTGCACATTTAGAGTGGAAACAGCGGTCTGCTGGTGAGATTTGTGCCACATGCCGAAGGGCTTTTTGCCCCTGTGTGCGGCAACGGCTTTCCCGTTCCGTCGCTGCGGGGCCTCCGTTGCATCGTAATGGAGCCTCCATTACTGCGTAACGGGGCCTCCGTTGCGGTGTGAAGGGGCCCCCGTTGCGGTGTAACGGGGCCTGATTTGCGAGGCAAGTGGGCCGCTGTTCGGGTAATGTTTTGGTGTACAGCGCTTTAGCAGACGTGCCTCAGAATGTCGTTTTTCGCCGCCAATTGATTTTTGCTCGAAAATACTCGATTCTACAGGTGGATAGTTGTGTTAAAGTTTTCTAATGCGGGCAATCCTGGCATATAATAAAAGAGTGTACCTGCAGTCATTGGACTGCAGGTACACTCTAATTTATCTGTCGTTACACCCGATGGTGTGCGCTGGCTGTTATACCTTGATTTCCACTTCCACGCCGCTGGGAAGCTCCAGCTTCATCAGGGCGTCCACGGTCTTGGCCGTTGACGAGTAGATGTCTATGAGGCGCTTGAAATCGCTCAACTGGAACTGCTCGCGAGCCTTCTTGTTGACGAAGGTTGAACGGTTCACGGTGTAGATACGCTTGTGGGTGGGCAGGGGGATGGGACCGCTCACCACGGCGCCTGTGGCCTTCACGGCCTTCACGATTTTCTCTGCTGACTTGTCCACGAGCTTGTGGTCGTAGCTCTTCAGCTTGATACGAATCTTTTGACTCATTGCTTAATGTTTAATTTTTAATGTTTAATGTTTTTTACGGTTCCTGCCGCTAAAGAGTCATTTGCTCAACGGCAGGTTTTCCGTTTCGGGCTGCAAAGGTACACACTTTTCCCGTAACCTCCAAACTTTTACGCCCTTTTCTTTTCTGATTTGAAATGAGACCACACGAAATCCGCATTTGTACACAAACCTCAGAAGAGGAAAAGGCCGAGACGGGTGTTGTTGCGCTTCTGTGCCAGTTCGCTCTCCATACGCTCGATGGCGGTACGGAAGAAGAAAGCAACGAGAAACTCGTCGGTACCCTCGCTGCGTATCTGGCGTAGGGCATCAATGTAGGCGGTACGGTCCTTGATGTCAATGATGAGTAGGGGATGGCCTGCATGCAGGAGTATCCAGTTGGATAGTAGGCGGCCTGTGCGGCCGTTGCCGTCGCGGAAGGGGTGCAGATATTCGAAGAATCCGTGGAAACGGGCAGCTACAATCATGGGATGCACACCGCGCCCGAGGGCCTCAGCCGTAGAAGCCATCAAGGCCGGCACGTGGGCAACCAGCGTCTCGTGTTCGCCGAAGACGGTGTCGCCTGCCGCCATATCCTCGGTTGTGTATGCTCCCGGAATGGCACTCGGGGCGCGATAGGCCAGCGTGTTCTCAGTCACCAGGCGGTTGGTCTCGCAGAGCAGCGCCTCGTCGAAAGCGGCGTCAAGATGAGTGGTCACATAGCGGAAGGCGCGGAAGTGGTCGGCCATCTCAGTGCATTCCAGCAGCGAATGGCCCACGGGCACCATCGCCAGTCCCTGTTCTTTCAGGATGCGCGTGTCGTCAACCGTGAACGAATTGCCTTCAATAGCGCATGAGTGGGTGGAAAACAGCACCTCATGCCAGTCCATGTAGTCGGCCGTGGCCATTTTCTTCACGATGCGCTCTTCATATTCGCACCGCACTTGCTCATATTGCTTTATTTCCAGTTCAAACATGTCCGCTCATTGCTTCGATGCCGCAAAGATACGACTTTTTTCCTACGCTTCAAAGAAAACGAGGGGGAAAGCGTTTGTTTAACAAAGATTAAGGGTGGGGAATAACCAATGCAATTATTTTCAGACGGCGTTGGTTCAAATTGGTTCAACCTTTCACTTGCCTCCCCGCAATAATAAAAGTTGTTAAAACGGGAACAGGAATAAGAGAAAATTTCGTATTTCTGTTCCCAATTAATTACCTTATGATTGCCGGATAGAAATGGATACCGATTCGCCTTTAGGCTTTGGCACTGAAAACCTGCCCTTATCTCGCCCATACCCTTTCATTGTGCGCTGTGTATCCCTCCCCGACCTGTACGCCGGTAAGATGCACGCGCTGCTGTACCGCAACTGGAAGACGCGGGTGAAGGGGCGCGACTGGTACGACTTCCAGTGGTATGTGGCCAACCGTGTGCCACTGGACTTCCAGCATCTGCAGAAGCGGATAGCAGAGTTCAACGGGATAGAACTCAGCATGGAGGAGTTTAAGACTGCCTTGCGCGACAAGCTGGCTTCGACCGACATCAACCTGGTCAAGCAAGACGTGAGAGCCTTCATCTTCAATCCGCACGACGTGGAACTCTGGTCGAACGACTATTTCCTGCAGCTGGCCGACATGATGGTGTTCAAGTAGCTCCCGATTTACAGCCGTTCGAAGCGGATGCCGTCGCACTTGCCGCAGACATAGTTAGCAGCCATGCGGTCGGGCTGCAGCAGGTTGGCCAGGTAGAGTGGCTCACCCTCGACGATGAGGCTGCACTGGAAGTAGTCGCCGGCCTGCAGGCGGGTGTTCTGCGATGCCTCCACACGAAACTGCCGGTTGCCCAGATAGCGCACCTGGCAGGTGCGGTCGGGAGCCCAAGAGAGCAGCAGGCAGTCGTCCTCATTCATGTCAGAGCCGACATTGATGTGACGCCCCAGTACAGGACTGCTGGCCACCGACGCCCCTTGGCAAAACAACCTCTGGGATGGCGAAGGGGAATGACGCTTTAGCATTGATCAAAAAAATCCGAACCGGCGAAGCGATTCGGATTATTTATTGAGCTTGTGTACGTGTTGCTTAAAGGAGGATGTGTCTAAATAGGCGCATCGGTTCAAGTCTGGCCAAAATTGGTTCAAACTTCCTTTCCCTCGATAAGGTCGAGGATTTTTGTCGGCTTACCTATCAGCTTCATAAGCTTGTCAAGCCATCCGGCAAGTGGCGAAGGGCAGCTCAGTAGGCCGCTGTTGAACTGAAGATTGAGCATTGAGAAACGGATGCGCCACTGCGGAGCATACTTCTTGTTATATTCCGACAGGCTGTTGCCGCTGATATTGCCCTCGGCTTTCACTTCAACAGGGATAATCTTGTCGCCCCACTGGATGACAAACTCCACCTCGGCTTTACGGTCAGAAGTCCAATAGCAGGGCTGCTGGTCATCCAGTAACGGCATGACAGACTGCAATACGGCATTTTCGGCCATTGCCCCCTTGAACTCTGTATAGTTGGCTATTGGGTCGGTGACTACCGTTGCCGGCAAGTGCGCCAGTCGGCGGAGCAAGCCACAGTCGCAGGCATAGACCTTGAAAGCCTCTGTCTGCTGATAGGCCGAAAGAGGAATGCCGGGCTTGCTGATACCGTAAACGCGACAGATCATACCCGCATCTTCCAGCCACATCAGTGCGTCCTCATAGTCTTTGGAGCGGGCACCGCTCTTGATGACCTTATAGATAAACTTCCGGTTCTCCTTGGCAAGCTGTGCGGGTAATGAATGCCAGAGGGCATGGATGCGAGGTATCTCGCGCGGCTCTGCATACTTGGCGAAATCAAGTTCGTAGAGGTCGAGAATGTCCTGCAGTGTAGCCTCCACTGCTCCAACGCCCTTGCCCTCAAGAAGCGCAACGACAGCCTCTGGCATTCCACCCGATACCTGGTAGCGACGGTATTCGGTGCGCAACTTGTTTAAGATGACTTCTGGCAGGTGGCGGATTTCATCCAGACTTTCAATATACTCGAACGTCTTGAGGTCACTTGCCCGAAGGAACTCCTTGAAGGTGACGGGAAACATCCGCATCACGCGCACCTTGCCGACGGGTACGGTCATCCGACGTTTCTTTACGGCTACGCCCAGCAAAGAGCCGGCGGCTATAACATGATACTGGGGGGCATCCTCGTAGAAGTATTTCAAGCTGTTGAGGGCCTCTTCGCACTCTTGTATCTCGTCGAAAATAATCAAAGTCTTGCCTGGCAGAATGGGCTGCTCACAATAGAGGGCCAGTTCCTTCACCAGCCTGTCGGGTGACTTTGTTGTTTGAAACACGCTTTTCAGTTCTGCCTGCCGGTCAAAGTCAAACTTGACACAGTAGTCAAAGCATTCCTTTCCAAATGTCTCCATGGCCCACGTCTTGCCTATCTGGCGTGCGCCTTGAAGCAGAATGGGCTTCCGCTCGGGATCCTCTTTCCACTGTCTGAATACGCTGATGATGTCTCGCTCAATTTTCATAATCTGCACAGAATAGTGTCGTTTTGTGTAGTCTCACTACACTTTTCGCTATTTTCCGATGCAAAGTTACTCTTTTTTATTGATTTGCCAAACATTCATCAAAAAAAAATCCGAACCGGCAAAGCGATTCGGATTTTTTTTGAGCTTGTGTACGTGTTGCTTACACCAGGTCGGCGCGACCCTTCACCTCCTCCAGCACTGCCTTGGCGATAGAGCTGGACAGCGGTGCGTGGTGGTCGTACTCCATCGAGCTGGTGGCGCGTCCGCTGGTGATGGTGCGCAGTGCGGTGACATAGCCGAACATCTCAGACAGAGGCACCTGAGCCTTGATGACGCGGGCACCCGAGCGGGCCTCGTCCATGCCCTCCACCTGTCCGCGACGCTTGTTCAGGTCGCCTATCACGTCGCCCATGTTCTCCTCGGGTGTCACCACCTCGAGCTTCATGATGGGCTCCATCAGCACGGGCTTAGCCTTGGCGCAGCAGTTCTTGTATGCCTGCAGTGCGGCAATCTCGAACGACAGCTGGTCAGAATCGACGGGGTGGAACGAGCCGTCAAGCAGCTCCACCTTCAGCGAGTCCATGGGATAGCCGCCCAGGATACCATTCTTCATGGCGTTCTCGAAGCCTTTCTGCACCGAGGGGATGAACTCCTTGGGAATGCGGCCGCCGGTCACGCTGTTCACGAACTGCAGTCCGCCGTTCTCCTTCACGTTCCAGTCTTCATCGACAGGACCCACGTTCACGATGATGTCGGCAAACTTACCGCGGCCACCGGTCTGTTTCTTATAGACCTCGCGGTAGTTCTCCACCGTCTTGGTGATGGCCTCCTTGTAGTTCACCTGCGGCTTGCCCTGGTTGCACTCCACCTTGAACTCGCGCTTCAGGCGGTCGATGATGATGTCGAGGTGCAACTCACCCATACCAGAGATGATGGTCTGACCCGACTGCTCGTCGGTGCGCACGGTGAAGGTGGGGTCTTCCTCGGCCAGCTTGGCCAGACCGTTGTCCAGCTTAGCCACGTCGGCCTGCGACTTCGGCTCCACGGCGATAGAGATCACCGTGTCGGGGAAGGTCATCGACTCCAGTACGATGGGCTTCTCCTCGTCGCAGAGGGTGTCGCCGGTGCGTATGTCCTTGAAGCCCACGCCGGCGCCGATGTCGCCAGCGTCGATAGACTCCATGGGTATCTCCTTGTTAGAGTTCATCTGGAACAGGCGGCTGATGCGCTCCTTCTTTCCCGAGCGGGGGTTGAAGACGTAAGAGCCGGCCTTGACCGAACCGCTATAGACGCGGAAGAACACCAGACGGCCCATGTAGGGGTCGGTGGCAATCTTGAACGCCAGTGCTGCGGTGGGCTCGTCCTCGCTGGGACGGCGGTCCTCCTCCTCGTCGGTCTCAGGGTTGGTGCCCTTGATGACCTCCACGTCCACAGGGGCGGGCAGGAAGGCGCAGACGTAGTCGAGCAGGGGCTGTACGCCCTTGTTCTTGTACGACGAACCGCACAGCATGGGAGTGCAAGCCATCGAGATGGTGCCCTTGCGGATGGCGGCTATCACTTCCTCCTCGGTAATCTTCTCAGGACTGTCGAAGAATTTCTCCATCAGTGCCTCGTCGTACTCGGCAGCAGCCTCAAGCAGCTTGCCGCGCCATTCGTCGCACTCGCTCTGCAGGTCGGCGGGAATGTCCTCTATGTCATATTCGGCGCCCATGGTCTCGTCGTGCCACAGGATAGCCTTCATCTTGATCAGGTCAACCACGCCCTTGAAGTTCTCCTCGGCGCCGATGGGCACCTGGATGACCACGGGGTTGGCTCCCAGAATGTCGCGCATCTGCTGCACGGTCTCGAAGAAGTCGGCACCCGAGCGATCCATCTTGTTCACGTAGCCTATGCGGGGTACGTTGTACTTGTCAGCCTGACGCCACACGGTCTCCGACTGCGGCTGTACGCCGTCGGCAGCCGAGTAGGTGGCCACGGCGCCGTCCAGCACGCGGAGCGAGCGCTCCACCTCGGCGGTGAAATCGACGTGTCCCGGAGTGTCTATCAGGTTAATCTTATACTTGTTGCCCTGCCACTCCCAGTAGCATGTGGTGGCAGCTGAGGTTATGGTGATGCCGCGCTCCTGTTCCTGGGCCATCCAGTCCATGGTGGCAGCGCCGTCATGTACCTCACCTATCTTGTGTGTCTTGCCGGTATAGAAAAGTATGCGCTCCGACGTTGTTGTCTTGCCAGCGTCAATATGCGCCATGATACCGATATTGCGGGTCAAATGCAGGTTTTGCTTTGCCATTTGTCTTTTTAGATTGAAAATTGAAAATTTAAGATTGAAGATTAAAGATTAAAGATTAAAGATTAAAGATTGAAAACTATGCCGTATTTTACGTCTGAGATAATTTTCAATCTTCAATCTTCAATCTTCAATAAATCTTAGAAGCGGAAATGAGCGAATGCACGGTTAGCCTCGGCCATGCGGTGCATCTCTTCCTTACGCTTGAAGGCAGCACCCTGCGAGTTGAATGCGTCCATAATCTCTGCCGACAGCTTCTCAGCCATCGACTTTCCGCTGCGCTTGCGTGCGTAGAGAATGAGGTTCTTCATTGACACGCTCTCCTTACGGTCGGCGCGTATCTCGGTGGGCACCTGGAAGGTGGCACCGCCGATGCGGCGGCTCTTCACCTCCACCTGCGGGGTGATGTTGTCCAGAGCGGCCTTCCATATCTCTAAGGGGCTCTTCTCCTGGTCCTTCATCTTCTCGCCCACGATGTCGAGGGCAGCGTAGAAGATCTCGTACGACTTGTTCTTCTTGCCGTCGTACATCAGGTGGTTAACAAACTTCGACACCTTGGTGTCGCCGAACTTAGGATCGGGCAGGATGATCCTCTTCTTTGGTTTAGCTTTTCTCATTGCTGTTTTTTGTGGATTGCTTCTGCTTGGGGGTTGTACTTTGTCCGATCTTCAATGCGCCCGTCACGGGTAGTGCATTTACTCAACCTTCCTTGTTACAAACGTCTTTCCAGCAAAATGTTTTGTGTTAAGGGGTGTTTCTCTCGCGTCTTACTTCTTAGCTTTCTTAGGACGCTTGGCTCCGTACTTGGAGCGGCGCTGCAGACGGTTGGCCACGCCGGCGGTGTCGAGCGTGCCGCGCACGATGTGGTAGCGCACGCCGGGCAGATCCTTCACACGGCCGCCGCGCACCAGCACTATCGAGTGCTCCTGCAGGTTGTGTCCCTCTCCGGGGATGTACGAGTTTACTTCCTTCTGATTGGTCAGACGGACACGGGCTACCTTTCGCATAGCCGAGTTAGGTTTCTTGGGCGTGGTGGTGTAAACTCGAACACAGACGCCGCGACGCTGCGGACAGCTGTCCAGCGCGGGGCTCTTGCTCTTGTCTGCCAGCACCTTACGGCCCTTGCGAACCAATTGTGAGATTGTAGGCATTTTGTTTTTTGTTTTTTAGTTTGTATATGTTATGTTGTGTGTTTATTTTCAAGTGTTTACGCCTACCTTGCTAAAGTGCATAGTTGCCCTCTGCCTTCAGTTGGGTATTTCGGGCTGCAAAGGTACTACTTTATTTGCAAACGGCCAAACTTGCTTTTGTAAAAAGTGTGCCAAATGTATATTTTTAACAAAAAATAACCAATATACAACCACTATAGTTTGAACATGACTTCAGCCTTGCTTACGCCGAGTTCGTCTGAGCGGCTGCATGGGGCAGCTGCAGAGAAGGTGAGGCGGTATGTGCCTTTGGTCAGCTGTTCGGTGCCGTCGTCCTGCACGGTCTTCAGCTGCTGGGCGGGCAGGGTGATGCTGACGCGCTGCGAAGCACCGGCCTTCAGTTCGACACGCTGGAAGGCTACCAGTCGCTGTAGTGGCGACGACTGTCCGGCCCCAGGGGTGGAGAGGTATAGTTGCAGTGGCTCGCAGACGTCATAGCGGCTGTCGTTGGTCAGCGTCACTTCGACTGTTACGGGCTGGCCTTTCTTGGCCTTGCCCACCATGGCAGCATCGGCGTAGCTGACGTGTGAGTAGGATAGTCCGTAGCCGAAGGGCAGTTGGACGTTGTCGCTCATATATTTATATGTGCGGCCCTGCATGGTGTAGTCGTCGAAGGCCGGCAGACGGTCTATGTCGGCAGGGAACGTGATGGGCAGTCGTCCGCTGAAATTGGTGTCGCCAAAGAGCAGGTCGCCGAGGGCAATGCCGCCCTCCTGTCCAGGGTACCACGCCATGACGACGGCATCGGCCAGCTGCATTATCTCGCTCACGTCGATGGGACTGCCGCCGGTGAGTACCACCACCAGTCCGCTCTTCTTCCTCTTGCGCACCTGACGCAGATAGTTCATCTGTGATGGCGGCAGTGCGAGGCTGGTGCGGTCGCCCAGCGATGAGGCGATGGCCTCGCCCTCTTCGCCTTCAGCGTTGCCGTCGTTGCCCATGACGATGATGCTCACCTCCGTGGAGGCAGCTTCGCCAACGGCCCAGTTTATGGTGTTGCGATTGGGAGCGTAGGCCATGAAGCCAGGACGGTAGTTCACGCTTGTGCCATTGCTCACCTTTTCCACTATGCCCTGCAGGTAGGTGGTGTAGCGGTTGGACAGTCCGAAGTAGTTGCCCATCAGGCAGTAGGCATCGGTGGCCATCGGCCCAGACACGAACAGCGTGTGGATGTTCTTGTCTATGGGCAGCACGCCGTCGTTCTTCAGCAGCACCATGCTCTGCTGTGCGGCCTGGCGCGCCAGTTCTGTGTGCTGCTGACAGCAGATGACGCTCTCGTCGGTGTGGTTGTAAGGGCAGTTGGGGTCAGGTGTGAGGATGCCAAGTTTCAGTCGTGTCATCATCAGAGGCAGCAGTGCTTTGTCAAGGTCGGCCTCGGTCAGCAGTTTCTGGTCGAGTGCCTCCTTGAGGTGTACGAACGAATGTCCGCACTCCACGTTCAGGCCTGCCTTGATGGCTATGGCACAAGCCTCGGCCTCGCTCTTGGCGATATGGTGGCCGCTGTAAATGTCTGTCACCGCGCCGCAGTCGCTGACTATGTGTCCGCGAAATCCCCACGCTTGGCGCAGTATGTCGGTCAGCAGGTACTTGCTGCCCGAAGCGCTGCTGCCATAGACGCGGTTGTAGGCTCCCATCACTACCTCTACGTTGCCCTGCTGCACCAGCATCTTGAATGCCGGCAGATAGGTCTCGAACAGGTCGCGTGCCGACGGCTCCACGTTGGCCGAGTGGCGCGTGCCCTCTGGTCCGGAGTGAACGGCGAAGTGCTTTGCGCAGGCTCCCACCTTCAGGTAGAACGGGTCGTCGCCCTGCAGGCCGCGCACGTATGCCGTGCCGAGTGTTCCCGACAGGAATGGGTCTTCGCCGTAGGTTTCCATGCCCCGTCCCCATCGCGGGTCGCGGAAGATGTTGACATTGGGACTCCAGAATGTCAGTCCCGTATATCGGGCATAGTTGTTCAGTCGCTGTGCCACCTCATACTTTGCACGCCCCTCGGTGGCCACGGCATCGCCGATGGCCCTTACCAGCTCTGGGTTGAACGTCGCTCCCAGGCCGATGGGCATGGGGAACACGGTGGCCCTGCCGTCGCGCCCCACGCCGTGCAGTGCTTCGTTCCACCAGTCGTAGGGCTTGATGCCCAGCCGCTCTATGCCAGGCGTGCTGTTCATCAGCTGCGCGATTTTCTCGTCAATAGTCATTTGGCTGACGATGTCCTTGGCCCTCTGGGTCATCGTCTCCTCTTTTGTCTGTGCCTGCATAGCCACTGACGCAAGTAAGCAGAATGCTGTAATGATAGTCTTTCTCATATTACTGTAGCTCGCTGTCGTTGCTGCCGAGGGGCTGCACCATAACTTCTCCTGTCATGGCACAGCCCCTCGCGTACATTAATATTTATATATACTTAGAACTCGGCCGACTTGGGTGTGCGGGGGAAGGGGATTACGTCGCGTATGTTCTGCATACCGGTGACGAAGAGTATGAGGCGCTCGAAGCCCAGACCGAAGCCTGCATGCGGGCACGAGCCCCAGCGGCGGGTGTCGATGTACCACCACAGGTGGGTCTGGTCCATCTGCCTGCGCTCTATCTCGCCCATCAGCTTGTCGTAGTTCTCCTCACGCACCGAGCCACCTATAATCTCGCCTATCTGCGGGAACAGCACGTCGGTGCCCTGCATGGTGGGGCCGGGGGCAACGGCTCCACGATAGCCCACCGAGCCTCCGTCGGCCGTCTCGGCGTTCTGCTTCATGTAGAACGACTTGAACGAGCGCGGATAGTCGGTCATGATGATGGGCTTCTTGAAGTGTTCCTCCACCAGATAGCGCTCGTGCTCAGAGGCCAGGTCGTCGCCCCAGTTGCATGGGAATTCGAACTTCTTGCCGTTCTTGATAGCCTCCTGCAGTATCTGGATGCCCTCGGTGTAGGGCAGACGCACGAAGCTATCCTTCAGCACGCCCTCCAGGCGCTCGATGAGCGTCTTGTCTATCATCTTGTTCAGGAACTCCAGGTCGTCCTTGCAATTGTCCAGTGCCCAGCGCACGCAGTACTTGATGAAGTCTTCCTCCAGGTCCATCAGGTCCTCCTGGTCGTAGAAGGCCATCTCCGGCTCTATCATCCAGAACTCGGCCAGGTGGCGCGGCGTGTTGCTGTTCTCTGCACGGAATGTGGGGCCGAATGTGTAGATGGCACCTAGGGCCGTTGCGCCCAGCTCGCCCTCCAGCTGTCCGCTCACAGTCAGTGAGGTCTGCTCGCCGAAGAAGTCGTCTTCGTAGATGATTTTGCCCTGCTCGTCCTTTTTCAGGTCGTACAGGTTCTTGGTGGTCACCTGGAACATGTTGCCTGCTCCCTCGCAGTCGCTGGCTGTAATCAGCGGCGTGTGGAAGTAGTAGAAGCCATGTTCGTGGAAGTAGGTGTGGATGGCCATTGCCATGTTGTGGCGTATGCGCATGACGGCTCCGAAGGTGTTGGTGCGCAGACGCATGTGTGCGTTCTTGCGCATGGCTTCGAAGCTCTGCCCCTTCTTCTGCATGGGATAGTCGGAGCCGCATGTGCCCAGCACCTGCAGCTGCTCGCACTGTATCTCGCTGGCCTGACCTGCACCCTGGCTGGCCACCAGCTTGCCCGTTGCGCTTATGCAGGCACCGGTGGTGACCTGCTTCAGCAGTTCCTCACTTAGCTTGGTTGGATCTACCACCACTTGAACGTTCTTGATGGTTGAGCCATCGTTTAGTGCGATGAAATCGACGTTCTTGCTGCCGCGATGTGAGCGCACCCAGCCCATCACTGTCACTTGCTTGCCGTATTCGGTGTCCCGCAGGACGTCAATAACTCTTGTCCGTTTCATGTTTATCTAGTAATTCTAGTTTGTCTATTCATACGCTCCCATGCGCAGGCGGTCCACCTCCTCTTCGGTCAGGTAGCGCCAGTCGCCGCGGCGCACGTTCTTCTTTGTCAGTCCGCAGAACTGCACGCGGTCGAGCTTGGTCACGTGGTAGCCCAGATGTTCGAAGATGCGGCGCACTATGCGGTTCTTGCCCGAATGTATCTCGATGCCCACCTGCTTGCGGTCGTCTGGCGCACAATACTGTATGTCGTCGGCCTTGATGTCGCCATCTTCGAGGGTAATGCCTTCCATTATCTGTCGCATGTCGGCGGCGGTGCAGTTCTTGTCGAGATACACGTGGTATATCTTCTTCTTCATATACTTGGGGTGGGTGAGCTTAGACGCCAGGTCGCCGTCGTTGGTCAGCAGCAGTACGCCTGTGGTGTTGCGGTCTAAGCGTCCGACGGGGTATATGCGCTCGTCGCACGCGTTCTTCACCAGTTCCATCACCGTCTTGCGCTGCTCGGGGTCGTCGCTTGTGGTTACGTAGTCCTTGGGCTTGTTCAGCAGCACATACACCTTCTTCTCGCTCTTCACCGGCTGGTCGTGGAAGCGTATCTCGTCCGTGCGCATCACCTTGGTGCCCAGTTCGGTCACTACCTGCCCGTTCACGCTCACCACGCCAGCTTCGATATACTGGTCGGCCTCGCGACGCGAGCAGAGTCCGGCGTTGGCCAGGAACTTGTTCAGTCTGATAGGCTCGTTGGGATCGTAGTTTATCTCCTTGTATTCAATTCTCTTTTTCTGCGAATACTTTGCGTTGGGGTCGAAAGGCTTGCCTTGCTGTGCGCCCTTCTGCTTGTTGTAGGGCCGCTGCTGGCGATCGTTGTAGCCGCCACGTGGCTTGAATCCACCTTCACGCTGCTGGTACCCACCTTCACGCTGCTGGTACCCACCTTCGCGGCGCTGGTATCCGCCCTGCTGGTACCCGCCCTCGCGACGCTGGTATCCACCTTGCTGGTACCCGCCCTCGCGGCGCTGGTATCCACCCTGCTGGTATCCGCCCTCGCGGCGCTGGTATCCACCCTGCTGGTATCCGCCCTCGCGGCGCTGGTATCCACCCTGCTGGTATCCGCCCTCGCGGCGTTGGTATCCACCCTGCTGGTATCCGCCCTCGCGGCGCTGATATCCACCTTCGCGTTGCTGGTATCCACCCTCGCGCTGCTGGTATCCTCCCTCACGGCGCTGATAGCCACCTTCGCGCTGCTGGTATCCACCCTCGCGACGCTGACCGCCTGCCAGGCTGGCTCCAAAGCCCTCGGGGCGGAATCCGCCTTCGTCGTCGTGGCTGCGGAATCGCGGTCTGGGCTGATAGCCGCCGTCGCCCATAGTGGCCTGTGGGCGTTGGATGCGTGGGCGCGGTGTGCGCGGTTGACGCTGCTGACCCTCACGGCCAGTGCTGTTCTGCTCTTCCTGTTGCTGAATGTCTTTTTCGTTGTCCATTTTGTTACTTTGGTTTTTGTTATGAATTTGGCCTCACGGCTTTTCTTAATTCTCAATTCCCGTGTAGTTGGCAGGTGTCACGGCGCGCATTTCTTGCTTCACGTCTTCGCTCACGTCCAGAGTGTCTATGAAGTGGTGTATGGTCTGCTGTGTCATGCGCTCGTTGGTTCGAGTCAGCGCCTTCAGTGCCTCGTAGGGGTGCGGGTAGCCTTCGCGTCGCAGTATGGTCTGCAGTGCTTCGGCCACCACGGCCCACGTGTTGTCCAGGTCGGCCTGCAGTCTCTCTTCGTTCAGTATCAGCTTGCCCAGTCCCTTCAGTGTGCTGTTGAAGGCTATTATGGTATGTGCCATTGGCACGCCCACGTTGCGCAGCACGGTCGAGTCGGTCAGGTCTCGCTGCAGACGGCTTACGGGCAACTTCTGTGCCAAATGCTGCAGTATGGCGTTGGCCAGGCCGAGGTTGCCCTCAGAGTTCTCGTAGTCTATCGGGTTCACCTTGTGCGGCATGGCGCTCGAACCCACCTCGCCCTGCTTTATCTTCTGCTTGAAATAGTCCATCGATATGTACATCCAGACATCGCGGTCCAGGTCTATTACGATGGTGTTGATACGGCGCATGGCGTCAAACAGTGCGCCCATCTGGTCGTAGTTGCTTATCTGTGTGGTCCACTGCTCGCGCTGCAGCCCCAGCTTCTCGCTGACAAAGCGGTTGCCAAACTCGCGCCAGTCGGTCTGGGGATAGGCCACGTGGTGGGCGTTGAAGTTGCCCGTGGCTCCGCCGAACTTTGCCGTCATGGGCACCTGCAGTAGTGAGGCTCGCTGCTGTTCCAGCCGATAGACGAAGACCATCAGCTCCTTGCCCAGACGTGTGGGCGAGGCAGGCTGGCCGTGGGTACGCGCCAGCATTGGCACGTCCCGCCACTGTTCGGCGTACTGTCTCAGCTGGCCTATCAGCTCGTCGAGCAGCGGCAGATAGACGTCGCTTACAGCTTCCTTTATGCTCAGCGGCACCGATGTGTTGTTGATGTCCTGCGACGTCAGGCCGAAGTGTATGAACTCCTTGTATGGCTCCATTCCGCCCATGCGGTTCAGTTGCTCCTTGATGTAGTATTCCACGGCCTTCACGTCGTGGTTGGTCACCTGCTCTATGTCCTTCACGCGCTGGGCCTGTTCGGGCGTCAGTGTCCGATAGATGTCGCGCAACTGTCCGAAACGCTCTTTGGGAAAGTCGGCCAGCTGTGGCAGCGGCAGCTCGCACAGGGCGATGAAATACTCAATCTCCACCCGTATGCGGTACTTTATCAGTGCATACTCTGAGAAATAGGCTTCGAGGGGCTCAGTCTTTGAGCGATAGCGGCCGTCAACAGGCGACACGGCTGTCAGTGCGGATAGGAACATTTGTAATTGAAGATTGAAGATTGAAGATTGAAATCAGCCTATTATTTTCAGGCATTCGTCCAGTGTCAGCTCGGCTGCGCGCTCCTTCTGCTGCTTGGTCAGCCGGTAGTTCTTGCCGTCGCATACGATGTATGGTCCCCACCGGCCGTTCAGTATCTCCAGTCCAGGGCGCTCGCCAAAGCTCTTGATGTGCTTCTCGCTCTCTTTCTTGCGCTTGGCCTCTATCAGGGCAATGGCCTCTTCAAGGGTGATGGTCATGGGGTCGTAGGCGCGTCCGAGCGATGTGTACTTGCCGTCGTGCTGGGCGTATGGGCCGAAGCGTCCGGTGCCTATGGTTACGGTCTTTCCCTCATACTGGCCTATCTGACGTGGCAGCTTGAACAGCTCGAGTGCCTCCTCGAGGGTGATGGTCTCCATGGACAGCTTCTTCGGCATCTGGGCGAAGGTGGGTCTGTCGTCCTTGTCGGGCAGCCCTTTCTGCACCACAGGCCCGAAGCGTCCTATCTTCACCATCACAGGCTTGCCCGACACGGGGTCGTTGCCCAGTACGCGCTCGCCCGCCTTGTGCTCAGAGCGGCTGTGCATGGTGGCTTCCACGGTGGGTTCGAAGTCGCGGTAGAACTTCTTCATCATTTTCTCCCACTGCTGCTTGCCTTCGGCAATGAGGTCGAAGTCTTGCTCAACGGTTGCCGTGAAGCCATAGTCCATTATCTCGGGGAAGTTTTGCATCAGGAAGTCGTTGACCACAATGCCTATGTCTGTTGGCAGCAGCTTGCCCTTGTCCGAGCCTGCCATCTCCGTCTTCTTGCGGTGGGTCAAGCTCTGGCCCTTCAGCGTGGTCACGGTTATCTGCCGCTCCACACCCTTGGTGTCGCCCCGCTGCACATATTCGCGCTGCTGTATGGTGCTGATGGTGGGTGCGTAGGTAGAGGGTCGGCCAATGCCCAGCTCCTCCATCTTGTGTACGAGCGATGCCTCGGTATATCTGAGCGGTGCTGCCGAATAGCGCTCTGTGGCCACTATCTCCTGGCGCTCCAGCTGCTGCCCCTGTGTCAGCAGCGGCAGCTGCAGTGGCTCGTAGCCCTCGGCCTGCGGCTCGTCGCCCTCGGTGGGACGATACACCTTGATGAAGCCGTCGAAGGTTACCACCTCGCCCTGGGCTATGAACTGCAGGGTGGAGAGTGCCGGCTGAAGTCCGCTTCCATCGGCAGAGCCTTCAATCCTGATGTTGACCGTTGTCTTCTCTATCTCTGCGTCGGCCATCTGCGATGCCACTGTGCGCTTCCATATCAGCTCGTACAGCCGCTTCTCCTGTGCGCTGCCCTCTATGGTCTGGCGTTCCATGTAGGTTGGGCGTATGGCCTCGTGTGCCTCCTGTGCTCCCTTGCTGTGGGTGTGGAACTGGCGCGGGTGGCTGTACCTCTCGCCATAGAGCTGCGTCACGGCCGTCTTCGACGTGTTGATGGCCAGCGACGACAGGTTGACCGAGTCGGTACGCATGTAGGTGATGTGTCCGTTCTCGTACAGGTGCTGTGCCACCAGCATGGTCTGGCTGACGGCCATGCCCAGCTTGCGTGCGGCTTCCTGTTGCAGGGTGCTGGTGGTGAAGGGTGGGGCGGGTGAGCGCTTCGTAGGCTTACGCTGCACGCCTTCTACAACGCACGTGGCCTGCTTCATCTGCTGCATGAAGTTGTCCACCTCTTGCTGTGTCTTCAGCCTCTTGTCCAGCGTGGCCTTCAGCACGGTGCTCTGTCCGTCGGTCGTAGGCACGTTGAAGATGGCGCTTATCGAATAGAAAGGCTCGCTCTTGAACTGCTGTATCTCGCGTTCGCGCTCCACTATGAGCCTTACGGCCACACTCTGCACGCGGCCTGCCGAGAGCGAGGGCTTCACCTTGCGCCACAGTACGGGCGAGAGCTTGAAGCCCACCAGCCTGTCCAGCACGCGGCGCGCCTGCTGTGCAGCCACCAGGTTCATGTCTATGCGTCGCGGTTCCTCTATGGCGCGCAGTATGGCGGGCTTGGTTATCTCGTGGAAGACTATGCGCGACGTCTGCTGCTCGTCCAGCCCCAGCACTTCGCACAGGTGCCACGAGATGGCCTCTCCCTCGCGGTCCTCATCACTGGCCAGCCACACCTTGTCGGCCTTCTTGGCCTCGGTTTTCAGCTGGCTCACCACCTTGCGCTTGTCTGCTGGTATCTCATACTGAGGCACCATTGTCTTCTCGTCTATCGACAGCTCTTTCTTCTTCAGGTCGCGTATGTGGCCATAGCTGGACATTACCTTGTAGTCGCTGCCCAGAAATCTCTCTATGGTTTTAGCCTTGGCAGGCGACTCCACAATGACAAGATTTTTCTGCATGGTTTGGTCTTATGCGTGTTGTAGTTTTTTTTCGGGCGGCAAAATTAGCTAAATTTCCTATACAATAATATATAAACAAGCGAATTTATGCTTTCTTAACATTCGGACTGGGTAGTTACGTGTAGTTTAGGAGTTTGTGAGCGCCTGCTTAGAAAACTTTAACACAACTATCCACCTGTAGAATCGAATATTTCCGAGCAAAAGTGAAATGGCGGAGAAAAACGCCATTCTGAGCGGTGCCTGTTATGGTGCTGTACATCAGTGTGTTAGTAAGACGGAGGCCTTTTTGCCTCGCAATTTAGGCCCCGCTACACTGCAACGGAGGCCCTTTCAGACAGTAATGGAGGCCCCGTTACAAGGTGATGGAGGCCCCGTTGCGATGTAACGGAGGCTCCGTTGCGAAGGCTCGGGAATATTGTTGTCGCGCACAGAGGAGAAAATCCGCCGGTCTGTGGCAAAACTTTCCACCGCAGACCGCTCTTTCCACTCTAAATGAGCAGAAAACTCTGTTGCTATGCTGCAGAGCAGAGTTGCCACTTCTATCTTGAAAGTATAAATTATGTGAAAAATGTTTCTTTCGCTTACTATGCACATTTTATGTGCAGAATTTTGAGTACCTTTGCAGCACTCAGTGCTGCGAAGCTAATGATCGGCAGAAAAAGACTTTTCTGCACTCGCTGAAACGCAGCATTGTGGCAAATAAGGAAGAAGAGAACTTGCTTGCCAATTGTAAAATAAAAGAGACGACGTATGACAATTGACGATATAAAGTCTATCATTATATCAGACGAGACCCGCACGTTGGAACTGAAGAAGACGACGGGAGAACTAAAGGATGGGATGCACTCTGCATGTGCTTTCCTGAACACTGATGGCGGTTGGCTAATCATCGGTGTTGCTCCGACGTCACTGAGGATTGCCGGGCAGCTGGTAACTGATAATACACGTAGGGAAATTGCCAGAGCACTTACCAGCCTTGAACCTGCCGTTGACATAAGAGTAGAATACATAGATGTACCAGAGCATCCGGGCAATCAAGTCATTGCTATGTACTTTGAGCCGTGGGTATGGGGACGTACACCATACACCTGCAATGGTCGTCCTTATTACAAAGTGGAGAGTACAACTAAGGTGATGCCCCGTGATATGTTTGAAGAACGCCTTAGACAGAGCAAACCACAATATTTTGCTTGGGAACGTCAGGAGGCTGACGGTATCACCATCGCCGATCTTGACGAAGACATAATACGCGGTGCAGTTCGCTTAGGCATTGAAGGTGGCCGTCTTAACGAAGCTGCTATGACGGAACCAATAGCGACTTTACTCCGAAAGTCGGAACTTCTCACTGATGGCAAGTTGAATAATGCTGCCGTGATGCTTTTCAGCAAGAAGCACTATGGCTACTATCCCCAACTTCGCTTGCGTATGGCTCGTTTTCGTGGAACGGGAAAGAATGAGTTTGGCGACAATCAGCAGGCAGAGGGTAACTTTTTCGACCTTCTTGATGCTGGTATGTCATTCCTTTTCAAACATCTGAATTTGAGTGGCAAGATTGTGGGCCTTCGTCGTATGGAACAACTTGAAATTCCTGTAGAAGCATTGCGCGAGACCCTTGTGAATGCTCTTTGTCATCGGCGATACGATCAGCCGGGCACGTCTGTTGGAATTGCTGTCTATGATAACCGTGTAGAGATAGAGAATCCAGGTGTCCTTCCGCCAGAACTGACACCTGAGACCATCAAGCAACCTCACAACTCCCACCCCTATAATCCGCTGATTGCCACTTTCCTTTATAGGACTACGTTCCTTGAAAGTTGGGGCTCTGGTGTCCGTCGCATCATAGAGTCGTGTGTTGCCGCTGGTGTTGAGGAACCAATATGGCAGACCAATCCCAATTTTGTGTGGGTTACGTTCAAACGACCTGCAGACAAGTCAAGCTACGTGCAGGCTGTTGTGGAAGCAACTACCCCTCAAGAAGGAGGAAGTTCCCAAAAGGAGCCAAGTTCGAAAAAGGAGCCAAGTTCCAAAAAAGGAGGAAGTTCCAAAAAAGGAGGAAGTTCCAAAAAAGGAGGAAGTTCCAAAAAAGGAGGAAGTTCAAGAACCATTTATAAAATTATGGCGGTAATGAATTTCGAGTACATGAGTGTTTCTGAAATCATGGAGAAAATGGGGCGTAAGAGCCGCGACAGATTCAATGAGAACTATATCAACCCAGCCTTGAAACTTGGTATCATTGAACGTAAGTATCCAGAACAGCCTAATCATCCCTATCAACGATACCGCCTGACAGAAAAGGCTATGCACATCAAGTATTCACAAGAAAAAGTGAATTAATTCAAGTTTCGCAAGTGCTCAACTCCTTACTCAACTTGCGAAAGTTGAGTAAGCTAAAATAGCAATAAGTAGGTATTTCGCCTTTCGCTGCGTTTCGTTACCTTTGTGGCCTCGATACAAGAAACATTCTCTCATGACACTACGAGAACTTCCTATAGGCCGTCAGGCCATTGTCGCCGCAGTGGGCGGCGAGGGTGCCTTGCGCCAACATTTCCTCGACATGGGCCTGACGCCCCAGGCCCGCGTCGGCGTGGTTAAGTATGCGCCGATGGGCGACCCCATGGAGATCAATATCCACGGCTATGCACTCACGCTGCGGCTGGCAGATGCAGAGAAGATAGAGGTAAGCCCCGTGGCAGACGACACGTCGTCAGCCGATGCGTTGTCGGGGCAGTACGCCGAACGCATTCCCCACCCGGGTCTGGGCGAGGGCGGTCGCTTCCACGACCACCGCACAGAGCATGCCCTGCCCGAGGGCACGCGCCTCACCTTTGCCCTGGCAGGCAATCAGAACAGCGGCAAGACCACGCTCTTCAACTACCTGACCGGAGCCAACCAGCACGTGGGCAATTTCCCTGGCGTGACCGTCGATCAGAAGAGCGGCCCCATCAGGGACCTGCCAAACTCGCTCATCACCGACCTGCCAGGCATATATTCGCTCTCGCCCTACAGCCAGGAGGAGATGGTGTCGCGACAGTTCATACTGAACTCACACCCGCGCGGCATAATAAACATAGTGGATGCCAGTAACATAGAGCGCAACCTGTATCTGACCATGCAGCTTCTCGAGCTGGGCGTGCCGATGGTGGTGGCGCTGAACATGATGGACGAGGTGGAGGCCAACCACGGTACCATACTCATCAACGAGATGGAGC
>FLNV01000777.1_pt1 | contig 22892 bp, 16 predicted proteins | sample 1140351 | NCBI WGS metagenome assembly FLNV01 (sample SAMEA3878207, study PRJEB12797) | bioreactor metagenome | biome: Moose rumen | place: Sweden | collected 2011-10
TTAATGCAATAGCAACCATCCTATCATTGTAGGAAGGAAAGTCTGGCTATTACTGAATAGTTACTCTATATAGTTCTGAAATCGCCAAAAGACTGCACGGATTACCAAGTAAATCTGATGCCGAAGGGCAGCGAGAGGTCGAACGGATGCTCCGTGCGGTAGGTCTCGACGCGGCTGCCCGTTGGGCTGTAGTAGTGCAGGCTTGGCTCTGCAAACAGTCCGATGTCGGGCGTGATGTTGTATTGCAGGCCCAGACCCGCGCCCACCGACCACTGCCACGGCGCACGGATGGCGGACTCGTCGGTGGCCTCCAGCGTGCCGTGCAGGTAGTAGCTCGTGCCCAGGTGTGAATGGACGGGAACCTCCGCGGTCACGCCGAGACTGCCGTATAGCGTCCATGTCTTGCCATCGTATATGTTGCAGATGCCCTTCGCGGGGATGCCGAGGTAGTGGATGGTCTGCTGCTCATTGATGGTATTACCGTTTGAACCCATCTCGAAGTCAGACCTCATCCGGCTGTAGCTCAGCCCGGTCTCCAGTCCGAAGCGATGGTTCAGTCTGTACCTCAGCGCCAGTGAGAAGCAGACGGGCATGTAGTGGTGGCTCTTGCGGATAATCCGGTCCGTGCCAGTACCTGAGGCATCGCCAGCATTGTTCAGGGCAATGTTCATGATGACGCTGCGCGTATGGCTGCTGCCGCCGTCGGGATTGTCCGCCAGGAAGGCTGCATAGTCGCTCCAGTTCTCAAAGGTGACAGGTGATGGTGGCTCGCCAGTAATGGCTAACTTCGGTGTTTCCGTGAAGCTGTATGGACGATTGGTATTCTGCTCACCCATGCCTCCTGTGTATGCGAGGTCAATCGACCATCTTTGCTTTTTGTTGCGTATCGTGGCGGACTTGTCGGGGAACAAGTCAGCAATACTGTTGTGTGGTAGATTCGACAGCTCTCTGATATGCGTTGTGTCCGTTTGTTCGTTGTTCCTTATTGTGTCAGTTGTAGTCGGCTCCTGCGCCATCATGTTTGTCAAAGAGTCTGGCATACTGGAGTCAAGACCCTGAGCGATGACAGGCCGTAGCGAGTCTGTCGGCATCACTTCCTGCCTGACAATGGCGGGCTTCTCTTCAACAACGGTAGGCAATAGCGGCTCGCCATCGGCCGATGGGTACACGCCGTCGTCCTCCCTTTTGAGCAGAAGGAGCGTAAGTGGGATGAGCAATAACAAGAGCGCCGCCCAATACTGCTGCATCATCTTGCGGAGTATTTTCTTCGCCCGTGTCAGTTGCGATGATGACGAGTGTGGCTCGATGCCCTGCACGGCGGCAATCTCCTTGTGCGAAAGACCTTCAAAGACAGACAGGCGGAACACTTTGCCATATCCTCCTGGCAACCGGTCTATCAACATCAATACCTCTTCCAAGGGAACACCTTTCACCGTGGTCTCTTCATCGGAAGTCACCCGCTCGGCCTCAAAGGACGCTTGCCTATGCAAGAACGGCTCCACTTCCTCCAATGGGACGAAGGAAAGACTTTTCAAATGGTCTTTGTATTTCGAGGCCACATTGCGCGTTATCGCCATCATCCACGCCTCTGCCTTACGCGCATCTCGCAGACGGTCAAGCGATGTGAAGATAATCACGAAGGCATCGTGCAGCACATCGTCCACCGCCTGCTCGTCGCTGACATAGCGTCGGCACACGCCCCTCATCCTCTGGGCGTATGCCTTGTACAGTTCGCCGAGCGCGTCCGCATCGCCATGTCTGCACCGTTCTATCAGCATCGTGATTTCCATCCAGAACATATAGTCTCTATCTATATAGTATGAAAATCGCGAAAATACTGCACGGAATATCAAATTTTTTTCTTAAACTTGTTCTATTTTTTTAAACACTTACAGTTTTCATGCCCTCCAGAATCGCGCGGAGCTGACGAAACCTTGGTTTTTCCCCAAATATCGCGAAACAGAAGCACCACGCCAATTTCTGTGTAAACGTCTGTTTCTCAACGGCTTCTACGCCCTTGTAAATCGGTAGCGAAACGCCGTCGCTGCAACGGCATAGGTTTCACGCCGCAACCGCTATGCCTTTGCTCACCAACGGCGTTGCTTTTACCGCCGAAAGGCAACGCCGTTGCGCCGTGAAGGCATAGCCATTGCAACGCAGGCGTAACAGATGGTTGTCTCATCTACACCCCGCCGATTACCCCATGTCAAGGGAATTGTTGTCGTCAGCACCCTTATTTCTTCCAGATGCTCATTTCCAGAAATGTTAAATTTTTGGCCATTTCAGAAAACTGCTTACAGTCTGACACCTTCCGCCCCTTGCCTGAGCCGAAGCCGAAAAAGAGGAATTAAAAAAAATCGCATACGCCGTATCATACGTATGCGATTTTTACTTATTTAATGTTCTGGCAGTGTGACCTCGTGTTTCTGTTTCACATCAAGGTAACTGCGCAACGCCTCCACGTATTCCTCGAACGCCCGAAGTCCGGCGGGCGTGATGCGGCAGAGGGTACAGGGCTTCTTGCCCTTGAAGGTCTTCTCAACCTCGATGTAGCCCGCCGCTGAGAGCTTGTCTATCTGCACGCTGAGGTTACCCGCCGTGGCTCCCGTCTGCTCCTTGATGTAGGGAAACTCGGCTTCCTCGGCGCTGATGAGCAGCGACATGACGGCCAGTCGCAACTCCGAGTGCAGCAGTGGGTCTAATGGCTTGAACATGTTTACTCCTCCTTATTTTTGGTTCTGCATGAGAATGACCCCCCCCGGTAGAATCAGGCCCACCGTTGCCACGCCTGCCATAACGTAGAGTTGGGCATGGCCTGGGAAATGCAACGCGCCAAAGAATCCGCCGATGCCCGCGATGAGTCCGCACACCTGAATGACGCGATTGTTGATGACGAGCCCCGTGATGGTAGTTCCCATTCCGAAGCACAGGGAGATGACGCTGGTGATGCAGCCGAAGACGTACACCTTGGGCAGAATCAATTCCATTGGCAACATTCCGCTGCCGATAAAACCAAGAAGCATGCCCACGCCACAGCAGAACACGCCAAAGGTGGCCCATACATAGCCGATAACCTTCCCGACAAAGGTCGTCGGGACGCTTTCCCTTCGCTTGTCGATGAGCCAGTTGCCTGCATATCCTATCAGCCACAACACTGCCCACAGCATATTCCATGCCGGGCCGCCATGATTTTTCCACAGGTAGGCGATGAACAGCGAGAATACGACCACGCAAAGCCCCCACCAGATGAGCGGTATGGCCGAGTTTCGGTTGATTGTGTGCTGGCTACGCTCAATTGATTCCCTGATTATCTCCAGACTGCGCTCGGCAGTCAAGTTGCTTTTTTCTTCCATTGCTTACTTTCATTTTTTACGGTTTAAAGAATAAATTTCTTGTTCTCCGGCCTTGTCCGCGCTCCTGCAGAAAGCGCGTTCTCGGCCTCATGTGTCCGGTTCACGGTGCAAAGGTAGATAAGTTTATATTATAAACCAAATTATTTTGTAGTTATTTTCCCTTTAGGGCTCATTTTTAACATTTGGAGAGGAAAATGAAAAAGAAAAGGCAATAAACGAGACTTAATTTTCGCTATCACGATGCTATTCGGGCGCTTTTCCTTTTGCGTTGTCCTCTTTATTTTGTAATTTTGCAGCGTAGTAAATCATCAACAACTGAAAACCTATGAAGAAAGTGTTGTTTATTGTCGGTTCGCTGCGCGAAAAATCGTTCAACCGACAGTTGGCCAATAAGGCCGAGGCGTTGTTAGAGGGTAGGGCAGAGGTGAAGTATCTCGACTACGCCGACCTGCCGTGGATGAATCAGGACAAGGAGTTTCCTGCTCCTGCCGCTGTGGCTCGTGTCCGTGAGGAAATCACCGCTGCCGACGGCCTGTGGATCTTCACGCCCGAGTACAACTTCAGTTACCCCGGCCACGTGAAGAACCTGCTCGACTGGCTGTCTCGGCCCGTCAAGCCGATGGACTACGCCACGCCCACCTGCATCAACGGTAAGAAGGTCGCCATCAGCGGTGCAGGAGGCAAGGCCGCAACCGCCAACTGCCGCCAGAAACTCACCGAACTCCTGGAATTCCTAAAGGCCGACGTCCTTCCCCTCCAGACCGGCATCGCCCTCCAGCCCGAATGTTGGAACACCGACATGCTCCTCCTGACCGACGAAGACCAGAGAAATCTCGCGGCTGAGGCCGAAGCATTCTTGAGTGTAATGGATTAAAAGCAGAATGGAAACAATTGAGATAAAGCAACAAGGCGGCATCTACTCCTGCGACATAGGTATTACCAAAGATGAGTGGCTGGAAATCTTGCAGGATGAGGAAACATTGGTGGAATATAAGGAGACGCTACTACGGTTCTATTACTATCCTGCCCATCGGGGCTCTTGCACGGCTGTGAGCAATACGATGGGCGGCAATCCGCAATCGCTCAATTCCTATATCACAAAGATTGGTGAGTATGTGCAGAAACGTTTAGGCCGTTTCCAAGTGGTAAGCCCCAACGGTAAGCCCTGCTACTGGATTATCCCCATGTGCGAGGGTATGGACTTGCCAAAGGGTAGCGAGGGTAGTTTCGAATGGCAGCTGCGACCGGAACTGGTAGATGCCATTAGGGAATACCTGTATTGGTATCTGGTGGAGCGGTATAAGGAGTTACGAAGAGAGATTCCTATTGACGGCGACACATGGACGGAAATCTATAAGTGGCAGCTGATAACGGCGAACAAAGGAAAAGCCCCTATAGACATTATTAGAAGCCATGTCGCTAATCCTGGTAAGTCTGAGTTAGGTGGCTTTGGCAATCTCATTGATGCTGCCCGTGACAACAAAACATTGAAGTATCTGCTCGATACTAATCCTGATGGACTAAAGAATGCTTTGAACACTCTTGTTGGCGAAAACAAGTCTTTGAATGAGCGGCTGGCAAGTTATAAATCGGCATTGGCGGCACTTCTTCCTGCTTCTGGATTCAACAGTAAAGCTAATGATGAGCGGACGGCTTCTGTTATTCTGACTTGTGTCGATCCAGAGAAATACACCATATACAAATATGATGTCTATACGCTTTTCTGTAAGTTTCTTGGTGAGAAAAAGAGGTCCGCAGGACAATGCTACCATCATTTCCTTGAACTGATAAAGCCATTAAGGCAGTTGGCAGCGCAAGACAATGAATTACATCAGATAGTTGCTCCTTCTTTGGATGGCCAGTTACAAAGTGACTTGTTGCTCGCACAGGATATTTTATGGATGTTGATGGTAGAATTCCCACAAGCGTTAGGTTTTATTCGGCCAATTATGTTACCGACTAAGCAGCGTGTATGGCTATGGAGTGGAGACGTCAACACATATATGCAGGATTCCTTGGGGTGCGGTTCTTCTGCAAAGACTATCAAGGACTTCACAATTTATAAGTCCAAGTCTGCTTTGCGAAAAGCTTATCAGCAAGATGTAGGTAATACAGACTTAAAGGTTCCCGATGCTTATTGGAGTTTTACGAAAGAGGTGTCTATCGGTGATATCGTAGTTGTTTTTGAACCAAAGAAAGGAAACGGCAAACTATACCATCTGTTGCATGGATGGGGCGTGTTTTCTTCTGATTGTACTATTATTGGAGACGATGAAAATCCAATGCGGAGAGAAATTGAATGGCACTCGTTCTTGAAGATTCCGATACAGAACACAGAGATGGGGAATAGTGTGTTCTTCCAAGGTACTACAGACAAGCAGGCACTACATATCAAAGAATTGCTAAACATCAATACGGAAATAGAAATGGAATCGAAATATCAAAAGTATATTGACCTGTTGGAAACTAACAAGAACATAATTCTGACGGGTGCGCTGGGAACAGGTAAAACATTTATGGCAAAAGCCATTGCGGAAGAGATGGAGGCCGAGGTTGGCTTTGTGCAGTTCCACCCGTCGTATGACTATACTGATTTTGTGGAAGGATTGCGACCTATCCAAGAAAACGGATGTAAGGAAATCGCATTCAGAAGAACTGATGGCATATTCAAGGACTTGTGCTGTTCCGCTTTGAGAAATCCAAACAAGACATTTATCATGATTATCGATGAAATAAATCGTGGTGAAATCTCGAAGATTTTTGGCGAGTTGTTCTTCTCTATCGATCCTGGTTACAGAGGTGAGGCTGGCAGGGTACAGACGCAGTATCAGAACATGATTGAAGACGACGATGTATTTAAGGAAGGCTTCTTTGTCCCCGAGAATGTCTATATCATTGGTACGATGAACGACATCGACCGCAGCGTGGAGAGTATGGACTTCGCCATGCGGCGGCGCTTCGCTTGGCAGGAAGTGACGGCAGAGGAAAGCTATGCCAATATGATTGAGAACGATTCTGAGTTTTCATCCGTTAAAGACGAAATCATAGCGAGGATGTTTAACCTGAACAAAACTATCGTTGAGACGGAAGGCTTGGACGAGGCTTATCAGATAGGTGCGGCCTACTTCAGGAAATATCTCGACTATCAAGACCAAGAAAAGCCCTTCGATTGTTTGTGGGAGAACCACTTGAAAGGACTGCTCTTTGAATACCTGCGTGGTAATCGTAGGGCAAAGGAACTGCTGGAGAAGTTACACGAGGCATACAACAAGACGAGCATTGATGAGTAACCAGCCCATACAAATAGCGGATAACTCTGAAAGGCTATTGCAGGAGGTGGAGCTTTGCCATCTTGAAACACTCAAGAAACTGGCAGAGCCAACCATCTCGAAACTGAGCCTTGAAGACCATCCCAGTTTGCTGATATTCCCACAAGACCTGAATGTCTATGGAGATCAGATAGGTGATGCCCACATCTTTGAACTGAAAGGCAAAAAGATGGTGACGGGCAACATCATGGGCTTCATTGGCTGTGGCAATACCAAGGTGAGCATCAGTTCGCGCTTCGCACAAGGAGAGAATGACTTTTTTCTGCACTATATGCTGCGGAAGGTTTTTGCTGTGAATCTGTTCGACTTGCAGTTCAATTCTGACGAGGAGAGCATCTTTGATTTCCTTATCTATCTGTTCCCTACATTCCTGAAGCGGGCAATGCGACAGGGGCTTTACAGGGAGTACCAGACACGTAGGTATAATGATGCAAATGTGAAGGGGCGGATAGACATTTCGCGACACATCAGGCAGAACACCCCCCTTGCAGGAAAGGTTGCCTATACCACTCGCGAATATGCTCAGGACAATCATTTGACGCAGTTGATTCGTCACACCATAGAATACATCGGTCACCACAGATATGCTGGGAACATTCTTTACAACGATGAAGAAACGTCGGATGCCGTGAAAGCTGTCTGTCAGGCTACAGCATCCTATAATCGTAATGAGCGCCAGAAAGTGATTAACCAGAGCCTTCGTCCTGTCAGTCATCCCTATTATGGTGAGTACCGCCCATTGCAACAACTCTGCCTTCAGATACTTCGTCAGGACGAAATGAAATATGGTCGCGTCGATGACGAGATTTATGGAGTGCTGTTTGATGGTGCCTGGCTATGGGAAGAGTATTTGAACATAGTTCTTGCTGATATTGGCTTTGAGCATCCACGAAACAAAGAAGGCATTGGTCATCGATGCCTATTTACAGATAGGACAGGTTGGTGCTATCCCGACTTCATCGGCCCTCATATGGTGCTTGACGCAAAATATAAATGGTATGCTGATTGGGGCAAGGTGCAGACGAAAGATATCTATCAGGTCATCTCGTATATGCACATTCTTGAAAAGGAAAAGGGAGGTTTCGTAGTCCCCGCTGACTGGGATTCAGAAGGGATACCTACAAAAACAATAAACGGCAAAGGAGGACAGATGTCTGTCTTTGGCATGAATGTCAATAAAAATATTGAAACATTCAAAGACTATTGTCTATATATGACGTTACAAGAGAATAAACTTAAAGCAGAATTAAAAAAATGAAGACAACAGCATTCTTTACGCGGATTCTCAGTTGGCTGACGGGCAGCAAACTGACAGTAGATAATTCGGTGGTGCGCGAACTCGACCTCGACCGCTTCCTGGGCAGTTGGTACGAGGTGGCTCGTTTCGACCATTTCTTCGAGCGCGGCATGTCGCAGACCAAGGCTCGCTACGTGCTGCGCGACGACGGCAACATCGACGTCATCAACACGGGCGTCAAGAATGGACGGCCCAAGACGGCCAAGGGCTTGGCGAAACTGACGGACATCCCCTCGCTGCTGCGCGTCTCCTTCTTCGGCCCGTTCTATTCCGACTATCGCGTCATGCTCGTCAGTGTCGATTACCGCTTCATGCTCATCGGCAGCGGCTCCGACAGCTACCTCTGGATCCTCTCCCGCACACCGCAACTCGCCGGCAGCGACCGTGCCGCCATCCTCAATGAGGCCAAGGCCCGCGGCTACGACACCGACAAACTGATTTGGGTGAAACAAGGCTAAGTTGCGACTACAACGGCAGCGATGCGTGGAAGCAGGACTTTGCCGCCGACTCATCCAGCCGCTTGCCGCAAGACTTGAAGCGTGGCGTCCTATCCGAAGATGTCGTCTGAAACTTGCTGGCGGATATCCGCGACTTGAAAGAGCGGATGGCAGATATGCTCGCGGAGTCAAAGTAATCCCACAGCTTCAAACATTTTTCGATAGGCGGCTACCTTCTTGTCGAACGCCAGCGGATAGGCGCGGGACGAAGAGGGTAGGCGATAGAATTTCACTGCATTTCCATCGTGATTGTGTACGTCGGGAATGGCGATGGATTCTCCCACTTTTGGCCCGTTCTCGATGTTGAAATACTGGCAGAGCGTGTCAGTGGCTTTTTGCCCCGTGGTGACGATGGCTTCGCAATGGGGAAGCTGAGACAGGAGCGCACGGATGTCTGTCGGTTCCACCACCTCCAAGAACTCATCAGATGCGTTGTCTTTCAAGCGGCGGATGGCGGTGGCTGTGTCGTAGAAGGCGATGCCCTTCTGCCGACAGAAAGCGATGATCGCCTCGCGGTCAAACCGTTTGGCTTTCATACGTTTTGAGCCCTTCACCTCTTCGTCCTCTATCACAAATCGGTTCCTGTCGCCAAAGAACACCTCGCCCTCAATGCGCCAGTGGTCATTGATGAAGTTTGGGTAGTAGAACTCCATGCACCACCGCTTCTTCTGCGGTGGGAAACTGCCCAAGAACAGCACGTGTGCGTTCTCCGGCAGAAACGGCTCCAGCGGGTGCTGCTCTATCGGTTGATCAACAGCTTGCATATTCCTTCTAAGTATTTCCTGTCAGTCTCATCGAACGTACCCAGGTCCTTGCTGTCAATGTCGAGCACAGCCACGACCTCGCCTTCAGCGGAGAACACTGGCACGACAATCTCCGAGCGCGACTCGCTGCTGCACGCGATATGGCCGGGAAACTGCTCTACGTCTGGCACCACAATGGTTTCGCGTCTTTTCCACGCCGTGCCGCACACGCCGCGTCCGAATCCGATGTGCATACATGCCACCGTCCCCTGGAACGGACCAAGCACCAACTCCTTCTCGTCGGAATCAGCCTTCTGTGCCACCCGATAGAAGCCCGTCCACCAGAATCCCATCACCTCGTGAATCGCTGCACTCACATTCGCCATCACCGCCACGGCATCCGTCTCGCCCACTATCAGTGCCTCAATTTGCCGCGTCAGCAACTCGTATTTTTCGACTTTACTCATACCGCTCACTCTTTACTCGCAATGCACTCAATCTCCACCAGCGCACCCTTGGGCACGGACTTCACAGCAAAGGCGCTGCGGGCAGGGTATGGCTCTGCAAAGAACTCTGCGTACACCTCGTTCATGGCGGCAAAGTCAGCGATGTCGGTCAGCAGCACCGTGGTCTTCACCACATGCTTCATGTCCGTGCCCGCAGCCTTCAGAATTTCCTGGGCATTGGTCAGCGCTTGTCTTGTCTGCGCCTTGATGCCCTCGGGGAACGTCCCCGTCTTGGGGTCAATAGGCAGTTGTCCACTTGCGAACACCAGTCCGCCCACTTCAATCGCCTGGCTGTACGGCCCGATAGCCACAGGAGCCTTCTCTGTCTTAATTGCTTTCATTTGTCTTCTTCTTTTAATACTATTATTTTAATTCGTTCTAATTCGTTTCTAAAATCAGTATCTATAGCACATTCGCAAAACAGTTATTCTGTCATTTATGTTAACCTATCTTCGAAGAATCGCAAGAACTCACTCTCGAAATTCGGCGTCAGCACGCCCTATCCGATAGAGCGCTCGGCCCAAAGGGACGCTTGCCATAGCAAGAACCACCATATTCTTTGTTTTTTGAGAAAATCGTTCTTTTATGTTTCGTAGCCTTTTATCGAATATGAAAAACTGTTTCTTAACATATACAAAAATCTCTGGTCTGTTATTGGTTTGAAAAGAGTTGTAAGCAACATCAAACTCTTCTGTAATTCTGCCCGCTATAGAACTGAATACAAATATTACGATGTCTGCTTTCTCTTTAATAAATCGATTGTAATCTTCTTGTCGCCCTTTTTCTTTTCCCGTCAAGGATGTCTGAAAATCCTCAAAGACCACATCTTCTTCTAATTTAGCTTGCTCATAACCAGGCATGGTGAAATGAACATCTCTTGTCATCTTATCCAGATAGTTCATTCTGCTAAGTATTTCTTTAGTTGCATTTGAATGGTTGTTAGGCAGATGTAAAGAGATTGCTATTCACTTAAACAACTCTCCATCCACCAATTCGAATTTCGTGTAAGTAGTCACAATTTGAACTTATTCATAGTGCCTGATTCTCACCTCGATGCCGCTATCTTTCAGTAACTCAGGAATACTGTTCACGTTGGTCTCTCCATAGTGATAGGGGAACAGCATCTTGGGGGTGACGGTTTTTGCAGCCTTCACTAGTTGCTCGGGCGTCATCGTGAACGGCTGGTTGCAGGGCAGGAAAGCGATGTCGATGTCCTTGATGTCTGCCATCTCAGGAATATCTTCCGTATCGCCTGCAATGTAGATGCGCAGTCCATCGATGGTCAGGATGAAGCCGTTATCACGTCCCTTCGGATGAAACATTTTGTTCGCCTCCGTCGTATTATAGGCCGGCACAGCCTCAACCGTCAAGTCAGGTGCCAACTGCCTGTTGTCGCCATTGGCCATCACATCGCCATAGCCCAGCATGTCGGCACATCGCTTGTTGGTAATCAGTCGCGTACCCTCTTTTGATAACAGCCTGATGGCCTCCTTGTCGAAGTGGTCCATGTGTTCGTGGGTCACGAAGATATAGTCAGCCTTGGGCATAGCGGTGTAATCGACCGTTCTGTTCCGCAGTTTCGTCACGGGGTCAATCTCAATCTCTTTGCCGTCGTAGTCGATGCGGATGCTGGCGTGCATCAGCGCATGGAACTTCACCGTCTTTCCACTCTTGGTCTTGAACACATCCACCTCGAAATTGTCTGTTTTCACAGGCATCTTAGCCTCCTGCCAGGCGATGATGCCGCCTTTCATGTTCACCACCCGATAGCCCTCTTCCGCCAATAGTTCTGCGGCCCCAGCAGAGCGCCGTCCGCTGCGGCAATACACGGCAATTGTCCTGTCCTTAGGCAATCTGGCCACCGCCTGCTTCACAAAGTCGCCCTGCTTATAGTCGATGTTCACGGCACCATCCAGGTGTCCCTCCTTGAACTCCTCCGCCGTGCGCACATCCAGCACCACGACATTCGTGTCAATCATAAACTCCGCGAATCCCTTCACGTCCGTGTTCTCATAATTAGCCTGACCGCAGGCCGTTGTCAGCCCCAATGCGGTCATAAAACAAGTCAAAATCTTCTTCATATTTCGTATTTCTTTTATTTCATTTTTTTCTGCTGCCCCCTATTCTTTGGGAGACCGGCAAATTCCACATTCAGATTGTCAAACAGAATCTTTTCCTCCTCCGTAATCTGCACCAGTCCGTGACCGATTTCCCTATGCCATTTTCTCAGAGCAATCTCCTCGTGTTCGCCATCCATAAAGGGAAAACGCTTATGTTGAAGCACGAACAGCCGGAAGCGGGAAAGTATCTCGAAGAAGGAACCTTGTGGAAGGGCTACCATCTGTCCGTCTCTGTCGTAGTCGTATTTCTGGGCGACTGTCACCACCCCCTTCTGCTCGTCAACGTCCATGCCGTACCCCTCTTTTAACAGTTGGCAAAGTGTAGCAATAATCCGATCTCGCTGACTTAGGCTCTGAGCCACATAGTCGCTCAAATGGATTTCGAGAGGTCCCTGATAATTCCAGTATGCCTTCTCTGTGATATCTTTCAACACCTTTCGCCATTCTATCGACTCCCAGATGTCTGGATCTATCACGTATGCCGTGCCTTGTATTGTAATCTGATTCTTGGGTTTCTTCTTTTTCTCTTTTTCGGGTTCAGTTGTAGCCTCAGGAGCCACATCAGAAAACGGCAATTCCTCTTTCGCAGGAGCATATTCCTTAATTACATCGATGAACTGCGTACCGAACGTATCACGCTTGTGCTCTCCGATGCCAAATACATTCCCGAACGCAGCGAGGGTCGTTGGCTTTTCTGTGGCCAGATGATGCAGCGAACGGTCTGACAGCACGACGTATGCCGGCCACCCATGCTCGTCAGCAATCCGCTTGCGCACCTCGCGCAACTTCTCAAAGAGTTCCTTGTCCTCGTCGAGTCCCATAGAAACCGACGACATTCTCTGCTCTTCTTGCTGCCGCTTGCGCCGCGCCTTGACACTAAAGTCCTCGCGGTTGATAACAGCCAACTGCACAGCCCGTTTTCCTTGCAGCACTTCCTTGCCCAGTTCTGTCACATGAATGTGCCTGTCCATTCCCGCTTTCGCGCCTACCCGTAGCCTTTCATTGTATGCCACTTCCACAAATCCCATTTGCAGCATTTGCAGCAGATAGTCGTGCCAGTCGCGACAAGGTATGTCACGTCCTGCCGTAAAGGTCTTCAGTTGGTGGTAGCCGTGCGAAATGACCTCTGGCGACATGCTGCCTCGCAAGATGTCTATCGCCACCGTGAAGCCAATCTGCTCGCCCGTACGCATGATGGCAGACAAAGCCTTTTGCACGATAATCGTTCCGTCGAACGTCTGGGGCGGCGTGTGGCAGACGTCGCAATTACCGCAGCCCTTGTCGCTCGTCTCGCCAAAGTAGTTCAGCAGTATCCGTCGCCTGCAGACCTGCGCCTCGGCATACTCCTGCATCCGTTGCAACTTCTCCAGATTGATTTGCTGCTGACCGCTCTCGTCAGCAAACCTGCGTAGCGTGATGATGTCGCCAAGATTGTAGAATAGTACTGTCTCGCAGGGCAGACTATCTCTGCCGCCACGACCAATCTCCTGATAGAAACTCTCGATGCTCTTGGGCAGGTTGTAATGCACCACAAAGCGCACATTGCTCTTGTCGATGCCCATTCCGAAGGCAATCGTAGCGCAGATCACCTGTATCCTGTCTGTCACGAAATCGTCCTGCACCCGGTCGCGCTCAGAGTTAGGCAGTCCCGCATGATACACGCCTGCTGCTATTCCTTCTTTCAGAAGCTTTGCCGCCAATTCCTCCGTCGTCTTCCGCGCCAAGCAATAGATGATACCACTCTCCTGCGGATGCCGTCTGATGAGTTCCACGATTGACCGCAACTTTTCCCGTGCTGAATACCCGCGCTTCACGTCAAGACTCAGATTCGGACGGTCGAACGAACCGATAAACGTCTTCCCCTGCTCCAGATGCAACTGCTTCAGGATGTCTTGTTTCGTTATCTTGTCTGCCGTAGCCGTGAGCGCCATGATGGGAACGGCGGGGAACAACTCGCGCAGTCCACCCAGTTGCGTGTATTCCGGTCGGAAGTCGTGCCCCCAACTGGAGATGCAATGCGCCTCGTCGATGGCAAACAGCGATACCTTCGCCTGCTGTAACAGTTGCATCATTCCGCCCACCAGTCGTTCCGGCGAGATGTACAGCAACTTCACCTTCCCCTCCAAACAGCGGTTGATGATGTCGCGGTTCAGTCCCTCGTCGTTACCGCTGTTCAAGGCCTCAGCCGCAATGCCGTTGGCCTTCAACGCCCCCACCTGGTCTTTCATCAGTGAGATGAGCGGCGACACGATGACCGCCAACCCCTCCATCACCAATGCTGATATCTGGAAGCACAGCGACTTGCCGGCACCCGTTGGCATCAGCACCAACGAATCGCCACCCCCGACGGTATGCCGTATAATCTCCTCCTGCATCGGTCGGAACGCATCGTACCCAAAGTACGACTTCAGCGTCTGTCTCAGTATATCTCTATCCATTTCTTAAACGGTCTTTTATCAATTCAATTATCTGCCAATCCGCTGGCAGCCACTCCACGCTCTCCAGTCCGCTTGCAGACAACCAGCGTGCTGCCTCGTGCTCATTCAAATGCAGCGCCTCCGTCAGCAGCGAGCAGAGGTAGCAATGCATCGTAAGGTGGAAAGCAGGATAGTCATACTCCACTGTACAGAGGAACTCATCCACGCTGATTTCTGTCGATAGCTCCTCGCGTATCTCCCGCTTCAGTGCCTCTTCAGGTGTTTCTCCGGCCTCCATCTTTCCGCCAGGAAACTCCCACCAGTCTTTCCATTCGCCATACCCTCGTTGAGTGGCGAATATCTTTTCTTCTTTGCGAATAATCGCAGCTACGACTTCTATCTGTATCATACTTTCTACCATTTTTATGCTATTTCTCTCATTCTTGCAAAATGCATCACGCTGCCAGGAATTGGCTCGACCATATTCCTGCGTATCTGCATCTGATAACGTGTCCCAAGATTCTTATAGGTCCAGTCGCTCAACGTGACTCGACCCAAATAGACATATCCCATTGTACGCGTTTTATCCTCCGGGAAACTAGCCTGCTCGCGCACGAACAATAACATTGTTTGTGTTTGATTTATATAAGCCTGACCAATTGGAGAATCTGGCTTTGTTGTGTTCTGAGTGTCCCATTGGAACAAATATGGCGAAAGGGCCTTATCATCATAATCCGTCGTAGAGCCTTCTTTGCGATCCTTAATGATATCGACGAACATGGCCTCTACATTCGTCAATTTATTACGCTCTACACCTTCCCGTGCAGGTGATTTGTGAGCAAGTGTTGACGTTCCGATAGCCACCTGAATCTGCGCCTTGGTATATACGCCGTGCAACTTCAGTGGGAAGTTTGGAATCAACGAGTTATCCGCCTTTTCATACGCATTGTTTCCTTGCAGCAATAGTGGCATCACTTCTTTCAGTTCCTCGCAGAAACACGAGTCGCTGGCCAATGCATCAACCATCTCTTGCAGACTGCTGAAACTTCCTGCTTTCTCAAACAAATCGTAGTAGAGCATCAACAATCGTTTCTGGTCAACGCCATTCATCTCTTTAACCTTGATTCTAAACGATTTGGCGGCCAGTTGCTCTATGAAACTCAGATACGAGAAAGAATCCGTAGCCAACCATTTGCGGAATACGGCCCTGCTCAGTTCCTCGTTGAAGGCAGATTGCTTTTTCACGAGTCCTGTCTCGAACAGCAGCTGATTCCACGTGCTACCACGATAGAGTCGGTCGAGCGGTATCTGATAGATTCTAACGAAGTTGGCGAGTGTGAGCGGTATAGAATGATGTCGCTCGAAATTATGTACCAACATATTGACCTTACGTGCTGTAAATCGCTGGATGGCTCCCTTGATGTTACTCAGGATGTATTCCTTCGCTTTGGGCTCAAGAATAATCCGACAGCCGAATGGAAGATGCGGACAGTCGCGTTCCATTTCCTCGACCACGCTCATCGACGTCCGTCCCAGCATCACGCGCATCCTGTCGGTATAGTTGAACTCCGCCCGACAGTTGCCCACGAAGTCCAGAATATCCACATGTGTCTTTTCTGCTGCCTTACGCAGGCCTCGTCCGAACTGCTGTATGAACACCGTGAGACTCTCTGTAGGACGTAGGAACAAGATAGTGTCAACCTCTGGAATGTCTACGCCTTCGTTGAACATATCCACCACAAATAGATAGTTGATTTCCTTGTTCTTCAACCGTCGATACAACGTCGCACGCATCTGAGCATTCTCGCTGGTCAGCACCTCTGATTTCAGTCCGCAAAGCGTGAATTTGGAGGCCATATATTTGGCATGTTGTTGGTCAACACAGAAACAGAGGGCCCTGACATCGCGGATGTTGGTCAGATATTGTTGCAGCGCACAAAGGATTACCGCCGTGCGGGCATCGTTGTACGTATAGATACGCGACAGTTCTGATGCGACATAATGACCTTTGTCCCAAGCCACCTCTGAGTAGTCCACGGAGTCGGTAATACCGTAATAGTAGAACGGTGCCAACAGACCTTTGTTTAGCGCATCATCCAGTCGGATCTCTGCTGAGATGGTCCCGTCAAAGTCCTGAGTAATATCCTCGCCGTCCATACGTTCAGGCGTCGCCGTAAGGCCCAGCAGCACCTTCGGTTTGAAGTAGTTGATGATATGTCGATAGGAAGAGGCAGCCACGTGGTGAACCTCATCGATGACGATGTAATCATAATAATCCGGTGGCAGTTGCAGACTTTCCAGACGATTGTTTAGCGTGTCCTTCGACGCGAATACATATTCATAGTTAGCAGGTTCCTCTCCACCATACCATTTCTCGCCAAAGTTATAGTCGCAGAGCACCTGTCGGAATGTCTGCAGGCTCTGTCGTAGGATTTCCTCTCGATGGGCTACAAACAGCAGTCTCGCCCGCTCGTTTTTCTCCGCGAACGCCTTGTAGTCGCTCGCTGCCATTACGGTCTTACCTGTTCCTGTTGCCGCAACCACCAGGTTACGCCAGTGCCCGCGCACCTCGCGCTCCACTTGCAGCCGTTCTAGAATCTCTTGCTGATAATCGAAGGGACGAATCAGTCCTTTCAGCGTCGAGAAATCGATGTCATTATTCACATCGCCATCGAGTGCCGCCTTTAGACGCTCATTATCCTCGCCGTCCACAAAACGCTCATATCCCTCAGCCCACCATGCCGCATCGAAAGCCCCTAGGATGGTCTTCATCATACGGGGCTGCTCCATCTGTGTCACCTTCACATTCCATTCTGCACCCGTATCAAGGGCCTGCTCAGAGAGATTAGATGAACCTATGTAGGCGGTGTTGAATCCCGTTTCGCGCAAAAAGATATAGGCCTTGGCATGAAGTCGCTCCGAGGTCTCGTCATACGTAATCTTAATCTCTGTATTCTTCAGTCTTGCCAATTGTACGACTGCCTCATAGTCGGTAGCCTTCATGTAAGTGGTGGTTATCACGCTCAGCCTGCCGTCTCTGTTTGTGAATTCTTTCAGATGCGGGAGCAACAGGGCAAGCCCTCGTTTCTTGATGAACGACACCATCAGCCGCACTTCGTTTGCTGATGCAATCTCCTTCTGCAATTCTGTATATAGCTTCATGCCTTTGCCTGTGAACAGCGCCCCATTCACCAGTCCTTTCATGGGCATCATCTCTCCCAGACGCTTAGCCAAATCGGGATAGTCAGACTGTGTCTTGTCAATTACCGCCGTCAGAATCTTTGCCTGTGCAGAGACCAGATTGCCTGAATCCAGATGAAACTCATTGACAAGCTTCCGAATGATAGCATTCGTAAGATTTAATCCTTTCTGAACAGCCCAATCTTTCTGCTCTCCATCCTCGTCAGCATCTGCGCTCTCATCCACCACATCCGACAGCACCTGCTCGAAAATACTCGTCAAGTACATTGACAGCAATTTGGCCACCTCTCTTTTCTCGATGGCCCTTTCTCCAATGAAGAAACGCTTGCGGTCAACCGAAGATAGCTTTTCTTCAAACAACTGATTGATAATCTGCTCGTATATTCCGATTTTCATAGGCTATAATTACTTGCTAAGAATGATATTTGCTAAACAAACTGCTACTTCGTCTTTCTCTTTTCGAGGTCGCCAGGCAAGTACATAACTTACCTCCACATCCGCAACGGAATAGTTCCGGGATTCCAGTTCCTTGATGCGGTTGCGCATGGCATTGGACAGGCAGGCGATTCGCATCCCCTGATGATTCAAAAGATAACCTTCTGCATAGTTCAACTTATCGCCGCTCCGCAAACGCAGCACTTGCTCTTTGCGATGACGGAAATAGTCAAGCCATACGTTGTGCATGGATAGCGATAGGACAATGGACGGCTGCGAGGCAAGAAAAGTAGTGTCATTGTAAATATAAAGGTTGTGTTTGGCGCGAGTGATACCAACGTAAATAGCCCGCATCATATCGCTGTCCATCCGCTGAATGCCGCCAAGCAACAGGTGGACATTGTCAAACTCACGCCCCTTGGCTTTATGAATCGTGCTGACGAAAACGGTATTTCCTTCAGCGGCAATAAAGTCCTCGATACTGGATTCAAGCGCGAACTCGCGCAGGTCGCTGCGAAAGTATGACTTGTGGGTGACTTCGAAATCTGAAAAGAACTGCTTCAATGCACCAAGGCAGCTACTTGTGGCGTATGCAGTCTCTGCACGTTTCTTCGATTCGTTCCATTGCTCTGTACTGATACTTCCATCTTCGCTTTTCCCCAATTGTTTGAAGAAGTAGCGTATCTCTGCCAGATTAACAAAGCGGAACCCATCAGTGGCTTGGATGAGGCGGACATGTTTGCCTTGCTGCCGCAAAAGATGAGCCACTTGGAGCGTCTGTTCGTTGGTGACGGTAAGGACCGCCGTCGTTCCAGTTCTTTTTATCTCAAATGCAGAACTTTGATGCACAGAACCCTGATTCTTGCTGACAGCAACGATGGGCATTTGCTTCGTGCGATTAGGAATCTGCAGAACAAAGCGGTTGGCATAATCCACTATGGCCTGGTCGGAGCGATAGTTGTCGGTGAGTTCGTAAAGTGTTGCCTGATAATCCGTAATGAGCGATTTCAGGTTAGCGGAATCACTTCCACGGAAAGCATAGATGTTCTGGTCATCGTCGCCCACGGCAATAACTCGCATTTCCTCGTTTTGCTGCATTAGCGCCTTTACCAGACGAAAGTCATCGGCACTCATATCCTGAGCCTCGTCAATCACCAGTACGCTCTTGGTAATCTTACTTTCCTCCACTTCTCCATTCTCTATCATCTCCGCAGCACGCCCAACCACGCTGTCAGCTTCTTCAAGTGACCCGTTTCGCCCTATCAGGTCAAAACTGTAGGAATGGAATGTCTTGATGTCCACAAAGTGAGCGGCACCACCAACCAGCTCAATGAGACGTTTTTTGAACTCTGTTGCGGCTGCACGAGAAAAGGTAAGCATCAGCAGCTGCTCGTGCTTCACGTCTTCCATCAGTAATAGTGAAGCGAGTTTATGCACCAGCACACGCGTTTTGCCGCTACCAGGTCCTGCGGCTACCACGATATACTTCGACTGCTTGTCGTCTATGATTTCACGCTGTTTGGCAGAGAGCGTTCCAAAAATCTGTTCGTACTTGGCAGGGGTGATGTTTTTGGTGATCTGCGTACGTCGCTCGCCCTTGAAGTATTTACTGATAAAGGCACGATAGTCCATCAAGAAATAATCGCTGACGAACTGCATGGCTGCATCATAATCGCGTACCATCATGTTGGCATATTCTCCAACGATGTGGATCTGCTGAATGCGCTGTTTATAGAACTCATCCAGCAGTCGGTATTGCTCCTTACCGTATCTGCGCGACCGTTCCACCCTGCGGTGAAGCTGCATCGTGTTGTATATCACCATGAATCCGCCCTCAATCTTCAACAATCCCGCTTTACTGAGATACAGTAACGCCTCTTCAATGTCTCCAATTGTTGCTTTCTCTGTTTGGTTGAATACCGATGTCTGTAGTGTCGCATTGTAATTGTTGAGCAACTCGACCATTGAGAAGTTTACCACCTTTTCTTCCGCTGTAGACGTCAGGGTTTTAGCGATATGCCTGCACAATTCCACACGATGATTGAAACGAGCCATTGTCGTTCCACGGTCCACTTCCAACCTCAGACTTACGCTGCCACTGGCAGTATGTTCTTCTTTGCGCAGATAACCTTTTATGAGCAGGAAATGCAAGAGCATACGTATCTGCTTGATAGTACACCGCGGATGACCGTTTGACTGCGCTTCTGCGTTTAGTTGCTTGTAATTGAAGGTGGTAGTATCTGTAGTAATCCGCTCCAGCAAGAATTGTTCCAGTCGTAATATCTCGTCCAAACCTCGCGTTATGTTGGCGCGGTCGATATAGGCCTGCATATCCTGAGTATCTGCCAACAATCCTTCTTGTCGCATCAGGTTAATGTTGCGCACCACAGCCTCTTTCTTCATTCCGAGAATATCTGCCAGGTAGTCAATGCGACTCTCTGCCTCCGCTCCACGTCCACCAGCAGTAGCACGACTGCTGATGAGTGAATGGATGATGCGTGCAGCCTCCTCGCGAGTGACATCGTCGAATAGCGTTGAGGCATTCAGCCGCTGGCGGGCTTCGTCCATTGAACGTACTTTGATGCCTGTGGCAAAAATCCTTGGCGCGTTGCTTCCTCGACTGATAAATCCTGCTTGTTCCAAAGCGGTGATAGCCCCACGAACTCGTGTCTCAATATCTGCAGAGTCGTCATCGTTCCAACCAGCCTGACGAGCAATTTCTAATGGCGAACAACTCACCTTGTCATGCTTTGCGGTGAGGTCTTTGATGGCCTTCCACACTTGCTGTATCTCGCTAATAGAAAGCTTGGTTTGATTCAGCAGAATGAAATGCTTGTCAAGGTCGCTATCGTCGAAGAGCACATAGCAGTCGGCTTCCATCTGCGGGTCGCGCCCTGCTCGTCCGGCTTCCTGCACGTAGTTCTCCAACGAGTCGCTGATGTCATAGTGAATGACCAGTCCCACATCCTTCTTGTCTACTCCCATACCGAAAGCAGAAGTTGCAACAATCACCTTTGTCTCGCCACTCATAAAAGCATTCTGGTTCGCCACCTTCTCTGCGGCTTCCATCTTGCCGTTGAATGGCAATGCCTGGATGCCATCCCGCTTTAGACGGTCAGCTAATTCGCGAGTGCGTCTGGTTCGGGCGACATAGATAATCGTGGGGCATTGATGTCCAAGAATAAGGTTGCGAAGCTGAGTGTATTTTTCGTCTGCCGTCTCTGCATGCAATACAGAGTACCGCAAGTTCTGTCTCTCTGCGCTGGATGCAAAAACCTTCAGGTCAACACCTAATTTCTCTTTGAAGTAGTCGCAGATGTCGCTCACCACTTTCTGCTTCGCCGTTGCCGTGAAACATGACACCGCTATGGGGTGTGGTTGCTGTTTCTTTTCCTGTAATTCGTGTATGAAGTCGCCTATATACAGGTAGTCGGTACGGAAGTCCTGCCCCCACGCAGAAAAACAATGAGCTTCGTCTATCACAAAGCGGACCACATTGCGGCTCAATAGCAGTCGTTCGATGGTCTTGCTGCGTAGCATCTCTGGAGCGATGTATAGCAGATTGGCCGTACCTTCTGCCACTTGGTTGATGGCTGCAGCTCGTTCTATGGGGTCAAGCAGTCCATTGATGGTTACGGCATCGCTGATGCCTCGTTCAGCAAGGTTGTCCACTTGGTCTTTCATCAGACTCTGAAGGGGCGAAATGACGACCGTTAGTCCATGTATGTTTCTGCCGCCCATCAACGCTGGAAGTTGGAATGTAAGGCTCTTTCCGCCACCTGTCGGAAAAATCGTAAGCAGAGATTCTCCACGAATGGCTGCTTCAACGGCTCGCTGTTGCATAGGCTCGCCGTCAAACAAGCGGAACTCATCATAGCCAAAGAATTCCTTTAATCCTATGTGAGCATCCAGTCGCCTCTTGCAGTATTCACACTCGCCACAAGGTGAATTGCAAAGGAATGCCATCACATTGTTCACATTTGGATAGTTGCGCAAAACCCATGCAGGTGTCAGCGACTGCAAATCGTCGGCACCTATTACGGCTAAAGCAAAAGCCAGTTCTGTTGGATAGTGCTTAATGACCGCCTCTATATTTGCATGTGTGCAAAGCCTTCCAGAAAATTCTTCACGTATGATGGCTGCAATATTATTATGTAGTTGGCTCTCATCTTTTCCGAGCCATTCAAAGAAACCGCCAAATTCTCGAGTGTTCTCAAGTAATCCTCGGTATATTGCCTTCCGCTTGGCTGATAGTGCTTTCCATGCCTCCACCTCGTCATAAAACAAATCGCGTGCTTTCTTGGCATCATTAACAGGATTGTTCTGTTCATCCACTTGCAGTTTGTCGTCTTTCACCAGGCGATGGTACGGTTTGCGAGGAAATAGCAGTGGGGACAGCGGCAAAGTGTCGATATACCGATGTTCACCTTTCAAATGCAGGTATTGTAAGTCGAAATTCAGAGTATTATGTCCGCAGATCGTATCACATCCCGACACGAATGCATTGAACTCTTGTAATGATTGCGTATGCAGTATAGCCCCATCATTTCGAACAGCCCCATAATCCTGCACCTTCTGACTATCAACACCTACTTCAGTATCGATAAAAACAATAGACGAAATTGTTCGCACAAATTTTCCAACAACCTCTTCTATATTGGCTGTCTCAAGAATCTGTTTGATATTGTTGTACTAATTTCCGCCGTAGCGTAAAAGCTGAAGCCTTGCGGCTCGTGCGGTTTGTTTGTTTATATTTCCGTTTATTCTCACTTTTTTCGTTATATTATTGTTGGTCAAGGGGGCACGGCCGCCCGCGTTGGGCTGAGCCGTAAAAACCCCTTTCCCTTCAGTATTATGCCGAAGAAGATCTCCGACATCGCATTGGCCAAGGTACCGTCCTTCGCCAACAGGGTTTCGCTCTTTCAGAGCAAGTTGCAAATCACCAGACATGCGTCCGGTACTATCGTTGACTACAGTCACGCACTGTACAAGGC
>FLNV01002118.1_pt1 | contig 22850 bp, 28 predicted proteins | sample 1140351 | NCBI WGS metagenome assembly FLNV01 (sample SAMEA3878207, study PRJEB12797) | bioreactor metagenome | biome: Moose rumen | place: Sweden | collected 2011-10
AACACTGATTTCATGCCTCGTGCCAACAATACAGCACCCGCAGTCAATGTCAAGGAGAGTGAGAAGGCCTACACGATGGAACTTGCAGCTCCAGGCATCAAGAAAGAATATTGCCGCGTAGCCATCAATGACGAGGGCAACCTCACCATCGCCATTGAGAACAAACAGGAACACAAGCATGAGGACAAGCACCATCACTATCTGCGCCGTGAGTTCAGCTACTCAAACTACGAGCAGAACTACGTGCTGCCAGACGATGTAGTTAAAGACCAGATCTCTGCCAAGGTCGAGGACGGCATCCTGACCATCACCATGCCGAAGACCGAACCGAAGGAGAAAGTCACCAAGGCCATTGAGGTCTCGTAATGAGGATTCGTCTTGTTAAAACAGCAGCAGGCAACACCCCGTTGTGGATGCTGCCTGTTTTTGTTATCTCTATGAGGTTCAATTATTAGGAAATTTCAATTTATTGTTTTAATTGAATTGATTGGCCTTGTTAGAACATTATTCCACAATCATAACGATTTATGTCTTCCTTTGAGTAGATATAATCACGTTTGTTATAGTTTTCATGCCACCACAATGGAAGTGAGTGCCATAATCGCTCAATTAGAAATGTCTGCCAAGCTCCCATTGCCGAGTTCTCAAATTCAAGATATTTATATATATTAAAAGTCAAAGCGTCATCTGATATTTTTATACATAAATTACTTCTATCACCAGCCCCGCCCTGACGAGCACATTCCATCACACCCAGTTTCATTGTAGATGGCAAGGACATCTTATTAAGAAGATTGAGAAACTCTTCATACTTCTTCTGCTTTACTAGATCCATTAGTGAATGGGCAAGACGTATATGATCTTTGCCACAACTATTGTTTTTACGATTTGCCCATTTTGAGTAGTTCTCTGAACATTCCTTTTTATGCCTTTCGTATTCTTGCTCGGCTTTTCTTTTCTCTTCCTCCCGAATCCTTGCTTCTTTCTTTGATTTTACATGTTTAACAACGACATACAGCCATACATCGACGTGGCCGATGAAATTAAGGCAGAAGCCATGAAGAAGTTCAATGATTTCTAGGAATCTTAGAAAAATCTTTGTTAAAATGCAGCATGAAAACCGCCTTTGCGACGGTTTTCTGCTGTTTTTTGAGTACCTTTGCACCCCGATATGCAAAAGCAAAAGAAGATACTGTTCCTTCACGGATTCTATGCCAGCGGCAGTTGCGGCTCGTTCTATGCACAGATGATCTCACCGATTATCGGAGTCCCTGCCCTACTCGGCAATCCGCATTTCAAGATGTCAGACTTCCTACGCGAGCGTATCGGCAACCATCAGTACAAGTCACCAAGGGCAGACGGCAAGCAGGACTTCACCATCGACGAAAAAAATAGACTGGGAAGAATGATATCAATCCAGATTATCAAGATCCTTCATACACTCTTCAAAGATAGCCTCGCGCTGAACGTCTGACATTTCAGACAATGGCATGAAGGTGGTAAAGAAACTGATTCTGACAGGATCATCACCACTTATCGTCTCCTCACCAGACAACTTGAAGCAGAAGCCATCCTGAGCCAGGAAACCCTCTCCTGCAAATTCACCATATTCCTCGATACGTTTGTTGATACGCTCATCGACGGGCATAATTCTCAACGTTCGGTTGCGTGACAGAAATCTCACGGCAACCTCATTGGCCGACAGTTCAGGCTGCTTCAGGAACCTTTCTTTATAACGCTGCAGAAAATGGCTTGTTAGAATCAGAATCTCAGGAATACCTTTGTCAGTCCAGTTGATGATGTATCGTTTGGTGCCATCAAACATGACACACAGATAACCAGACAGCACAGGTGCGAAGGGATGCTCACGATAGAAGTAGATGATATACTGGTTCTTGGAAGTCTGAATCTGATAGTCATACATCACACTGGCAGGAAACTCCTCGCTCCTTCTGAGGATATTCACAGCCTTGTTGAGCAGTGCGTCGCGCTTCCAGTCCAGCTTGCCCATCTCACCCATCAGGTCGGCATAGACCTCATGGAGATTCATATTCGCAACTATCATAACGGCGGCAAAGGTACGGAAATACCATGAGAACAGAAGGGGCAACTCCCCTTTTTTATCCATTATCTATTGTAGTTTTTGACAAATATCAGTCGAACAAAAGTCTTATAATGACATTGCGATAGTCACGTATATGGGGGATTTCCCCTAATACGATTTAGCCTCGAAAGAGGACTCCGGGGAATCGTAGTAATACGGTTCCCTTCTTTGTTATAAGTAAAAAACGAACTTAGTTCCCTTAGAACCGACTCCATCATAATCTGCTGGTATTGGGAACTGGCAGCAAAGAGTACCTTATAATATATTCCCTTGGGAAGAGCCTTAACTCCTTCCTCCTTTGACTTTGTCTCTAGCCAGTCCTTGTTTGCCTGTATGTATTCCCGCTTACTCATCTATAGTCTTGACATGAATTTCTCTCGATCCACAATGAATCTCAGGTGTGTTCCTTCTCCAAGCAAAGTCTCGCCAGAACAAGCTGACACCTTGAATTCTATCTTCTTTCCATCTACCTTTGTTACCTCAGCCGTTGCTTTCACAACATCACCAATTTTTGAGGGCTTCAGGTGAGAAGACTCAATATGACCGCCAACAGTCGTACAGCCTTCTGGCAGTTCATCCTTAACAGCAAGCATGGCCGCATTCTCCATCAGTGCCATCATCATCGGAGTGGCGAGAACGGGCATATCACCAGAACCGACAACAATAGCAGTCACGGCATCCGTAACAGTCAATTCGCTCGTATATTTCAGTCCTATTTCTATCATTTCTTACTAAACTATCATAAATGTCGATGCAAATTTAGCGAAAATTCCCTGATTATCACTATCTTTGCAAATAAATTAAGTGTATTTAGGTATTAATGGAAGACAACAAACCTATCGACGGTGCCGAGTACATCTCTCTGGAAGATGCCAAGCGGCTGAAACTGCCCTATTTCAGAAGCCCCTGTTACACGACCCGCTGGAGCGACATACCAGAGGCTACCTAAATTATATGAATATGGACGTAACCGAGTTGCACGACGAAGAGAATCTGCTGGTGCAGATGCAGGACAGATGGGAGAACTACGGCAGTCTGGATGGGATTGCCGACACTCACGACCCGTTTGACTTGGCAGGTGCGCCAAGGTTCGAGCTGTACGAGAAGCTTAACAGCCTGCTGAATCATGCGCTCACAGCAGATGAGAACCTGCTGCTTCGCCAGACTCTCGGCATGGGATGTAAGCAGAAGTCTATCAAGGATCTTGCCCAGCAGATGGGAACAACCCAGAAAGCCGTTCAAAAGCAGCTCGTTAACATCGTTGAGAAACTGCGCCATCATGACGATTCCATTCAACTCTGGAAGTATCTGAACCGTTAAGTATATGACACAGACAATGCACAAGAAATTCAAGTATGCAGATATTTTCAGGCAATCGCTGCCCAATCACCAGCTGCAAACCGTTGCCGTTGCCTGCGGCTACGACCTACAGAACCATCACCATGCCTTGGCCGATGCCGAAGCCTGTGCCGCGATAGCACTATATTTGTTATAAGAAATCGTCCGTTAATCACATTTCCGTGCAGAATATCCCAAATATTTGGCAGAAACAGTAATAATCTGTACCTTTGCAGCGTCAAATAATTGATAATTGTAATGATAAAACAAAATACGAATATGACAAAAGAAGAATTATTTAAGATGATGAACGAACATCCTGTGATGTACGTTGCAACGAATGAGAATGGACAGCCTCATGTACGTGCTATCCTACACAGCATATATGAAGAAGGAGGTCCTGCCAATTGTGACAAGACCTCCTCTTTTTACGATTTCCTATGGTTTAGATAGAAAATGACACTCCTACGCCACCGCAGGAAGGCTCATTACGTCTGAATAAACCTCACTTTACGGCGATTCTCCTGCGAGGGAGGACGGACGGCGAAGTGGAGCCAATAGCCGCCCTTGGGCGAGCGTTCGATGAGGAGTTCATCGAAGTCCTCGCGGCTCTCATCGCTGATGTCCAGCAGGATGACTGCATACCTCAATGCTTGCTCCATGCCTGCGACGCGGATGTCTGCGGCGCAGCCTGTCAGGTGGTTTGAGCCTTTGGCACCGCCTATGGCCTTGTTCACTGCCTCAGAGCGATAGCCGCTGTTGATGATGATGGGGTCATCACCCTCGCCGTAGCGCTTGTTCCACTCACTGCGAAGCATCTCCAACCAGCCGCAGAGGCGCTTCAAGTTCTCAATATGTACGTGCGAAGGGATATTTCCATCCGCTGTCTTCGCACTGGTCTTGCAGAGCTCCCCCAGCGTAAAGTGCTGGGAGAGTCGTGCCTGTTTGTTGATACTTACTTCTGTCATAATCTCATGTTTTTTTGATTTTCCTAATGCAACTGTGTAACTGCGTAACTGCGTCACAGCGTCGTCAGAGCATCACAGTGCCAGTCTTCTTATACCTGGCTTTGGTGGTGCCGTTCTCCACGAACTCTTCCACCTTTTCAGCCAGGCGGTCTTTCATCAGGCGGAACACCCGGGCGCGAGCCGACGTGTTGTTCTTCAGCCCAAAGCAGCGCATCACATCGTCGATAGTGAACGTCTCTGGCAGTCGTGCAAAGGCTTCGAAGGTCTTCTGCTTGCGCTGCACATTCACGCTGGCATCCTTCAACTTATTGTCAAAGTAGGCCTCGGCCATTGCGCCAAAGTAGTGGCGCTGACAGGCAAACTGAATGTTAGTGATCAGTTCTGCCAATTGCCAATCCACCTCGTCCGTCTCAAACTCGCCGCACCAGTAGTCGCCGTCCTGCTTCATCTTGTCCCAGTGGCGCATCACGATAAACGGTGCTGAGAAATTCAACCCATGATAAGCACAGCGTTTCAACAACATTTCATCAGCTTTCGAGTCATTCTCAGCAGCATCCATCATGCGGCGAGCCGTCCAGTCGTAGAGTTCATCGACTATCTTCTGAACCGTCAACTCACCCTTCATCCTATCCAGCTTTTCTGCCCAAGCCTTCAGACGGGCATCGCTCTCATAGTCGACATGACTCTCACGATCCATCATCTCGAAGTTGGTGGCCGGCAGAGGGATGCAGGTAAGACGGGTGGCCAAACCACTTCCGAAATTCTGCTCATTCACCTTCTTTTTCAGGGCGATGGGCGTGCCCGTATAGATGAAGTTCCAGGTGACGATGAAGTCCTGAAGGATAGAGTCCACGTTGCTATACGCCTGACCGTCCTCTTCATTATGGAACGCTTTCAGCTCCATCGAGAACTTGTCAATCCACGAGCCGCCTTTCTGGACGGTGACAGTGTTGTCCAACTCTGTGTCGAACGTCAGCATGTGCAACTGCATTTCTTCGCCATCCACCACCTCAACCGCATTCACCATGTCCTGAATGAACTGGGCGTTCGAGGTTCGAGCAGGATGCACGCGGACAACCACTTTGGGCTTCTTGGGCTTCTCCTTGTTCGCGCCCTTCGTCTTCATCAGTTCGCGATAGGCATTGATGGCATCCTTGCCCACCTTGTCGGCAGCGACGATAGGAGCAGCCAGCAATTTGAACAATCGCGTAGCGAAAGACTTACCGCTGGCAGGGTCGCCAATAATCAGCGTCGAATTGTTCAAACGACGCAGTTCCTCTGGTCGATGGTAGAACCTGTAAGTACACCTTGTCATCAAGGTCATCAGCAGACCGCCACCCACAAACATAGCTGCTGGATACTGATTCTTCTTCAAACCCTTGCAGATGTCCTTCAACAATGGGAACTCCTCACTCAGCACCTCAATCTGTGCGCCCCAATCCCACAGCCACTGCGCCATATCGTCATCTTTCAGCGTCACCGCCGTCTGCGTTTGCGCTTTCGTGATTTCCAGAAACGTCTTACCCGTGGCCTTTTGGATTGCTTCTTGCATCGCCTTTGAAGGCAGACTGCTGGCATACTTCTTTTCCTTCTGCGCCACGCACTCAGCGGCTGAGGAAACCGTCTGCCCCACGTTTTCATCCCTCTCGTCGATGATTTCCTTGACCCAACTCTGCGCCTCCACGATGCGCTGGACAGCGGCCTTGTCACCGTCGAGCATAAGCAGCAGGTCTGTTGCCAGTTTGAGGCTCTCGTTATGGCGGTTCGAGTCGGCTGCACAGGGCAGTTTGTCTGCATAGCGAGCATCAATAATAGACTGTACATCATAGCCACGCCACTTTAGCGGTACTGACTCATCAGCCACTTGGCTGACATTCCTATCCCCTTGTTCAGCATTCGCACTGGCCACAGCAGCAGCCTTAACACAATCAGCACCAGCAGCGCCTCCGTCAGTAGGAAATTGATGATATAGCGGCTGCGTTTTCTTGTCACGATACATGGGAGTGTACCCCCTGTCAAATTCTTCGTCATAATAATCAAACAATAATTCTTCGTTGATGTAAAGTATATCCTCTTCCTTGGGAGCGAAAGAGTTTCGAGTGGCATCAATCGTGCTCTGGTCACAGGTATAGCCCAACTTTTGGCTGAACACAATCTGCTGATCTGCCAGATTACCATCCTTCAAAATGGCAGTAAACACGATGCGAATGCCTTTCTTCGATGATGTGATATGAGCCAGAGCCGTGCGAGCCATCAGTTCCTGATTGGCTTTCAGGGCCTCAAACACTGCCAAAGGATTCTCCACATGATCAATGTCGAGCATCACCAGTCCATTCAGGTGGCAGTCAGCCAACCTACGATGACGGAACATCTTACCCTTTGAAGTCTCAGTCTCATCAAACTCACGGCAAGAGAAGATAAACGCCGTCAGATTGTCCTTCAACTCCTGAGCAAAAGCCAGTAGTCGTTCCTCGTCACTCTTCTCAAAGAACTTCTGGCGGGCACTCAGTTTCTTCAAACCACGCTTCTTAGCCAAGAACTTCTGATAGTCAGTATTCTTCAGCCAACGCTTGATGCCCTTCTCATCGTGTCGTTCCACCACATCGAGAATGTCTCGACGTGAATCTATTTTCCACTGGTTCGACGTGTTCCTCACGCTTCCCCAGAACTCCTCTCGGCCACACTTTGTGGCCTGAGAGAAGTGAGTGTTTGGTTGATAACAGAATCCCATAGCTTACAGCGTTTGAAGGTCAGTAATATAGAAGGCGTTCTCATGGCGTTCCTCGCCGTTCTTGTCCTGCCAGGGGCGATGCTTCCAGAAGCCCTTCACCACGTAAGGCTGGTTCTGATAGTACTGCGTTTCACGATTCTTCGAGGCCAGTTCGCCAGTCATCTCACCATAGATGATGTCACCACCACGCTTCATCGTCACGCCACGGCTCTTGAAGTATTCAGAGCTGCCGTCCTGCTTCTGATACTGGCGCTCAGCGTATGCGCCCACCGCTACAATAGTCACCAATGCTTCCATGTCTATAGATCTTTAAAGGTTAACAAAACTCCAACATATCCAACTCATGATCCATCAGCGCGTCCTTCGCCTCCTTGGTCTCGCGGTCAATCACCGCCAAAATGCGAGGTGTGCCAATCTCCTTGGGGATGCTCTCGTAGACCTTAATACGCTCCACGCTCTCCTTCACCCAACCGTGCTCCAGTCGGCGAATCAGCCAGTTGCGCTGCTTAGGTTGCGGTTTGCGGTTGTAACGGTCAAACCAGATGATAAACTCACCGTCCTCAGTCTCTTCCAGCCAGAGACGGCCCTCTACCTTGAACCCCTTCTTCAGCAGGTTCATCACGATGTTCTCGTTCCTAATCTCAATCTTTTTCATAATCGATTCGATTTGTGAGCGTCAGGGAAGCGAAGTTTTTAGTTTGAGCTCTTGGTTACATCCGGATAACGTTTCCTCCGCTCACACCCTCGACTCGGTTACTGAATAATGATTTCTGTGGTACCTTTCAGGCGCACTACACCTCCTCCTTTACCGGCATTCTTCAAGGCGTCGCTCATTAACCACTGCTTGCACTTAAACCGTTGCTCCACCTTGATTATCATCTGAGCGCAGACCCTTGTACCGTCCGTCTCAATGCACTTGTGTTGACAACTTGCGCAGCAGCGCTTCACTTTCACACCATGAGCGTTCCTAACGCTCGTAATTCGAATTTCCTTTGCCATAGTCTTAATCCTCGATATTAAGTTCTTTCTTCAGTTCCTTGATCACTCCTTTCTGCTCTCTGATTTCCTTCTTCTGGTCATTGATGACAGTCTTCAACTCAGTCACCTCTGCCTGAAGTTTCTTAATCGCACTACCATCCTTGATGGAGGTGACCATTTCCTTGATCTCCTCTTTGGTCATCGCCTCCAGGCGCTCCATGCCCACATGAACAAGGAACCCCTCCAGCAGACTCTGGGCGTTGAAATACATGTAGCCCTCGTTGTTCACTTCCAGCATATAGCCGTTTACCATTGTTCTCAGTAGAATAGCGAGCCTCTTGGGCTGCTCCTTTTCCACGCTCTTTTCTTTTCTCTGTGCCATACCTTATTTATTATTATTGTTCAACATACTTTGAAAAACCTCTTCACTCTCATGCTCCTCATCCGGCTCAAAAATCAGAGCCAAATCTACGAGCGTTCCAACGTATAAAATTCTTGTTTTCATTTGCGTTTCGTTTTATTTGAACTTTGTTCGAATCCGCTTCCGCTCTGAATAGCTCAAATTCATTTGGCTCTTCTCTCGCTTACTCGCGGATTTCTGATGCAAAATTACGATAAAGAACAATGCAAAATATGGATTTTTTCGAGTTATCCAGACGCCACCCGACGTACCCGACGAATAACCCGTTTTCTGCCCGACGTACCCGACAGACAGCATAAAAAAAGCACCAAACAGCTGCTGCTATTTGATGCTTATTACTAAAATCAAGAGTGAAATCTATGACTCAGCGTCCTTCAGTCCTTGATAGACTTCCTTCACTAGATTCTGAATCCTACTTCTCCTATTGTCATCTACACGATAGTTGAATTTCGATGAGCGCCATTCAGCCATTTCTGGCAGACACTCATCTAAGATGAACCAGTTGCCGCATTCAGATGCTAATGCCTCAGTATATGACTTATACCGTTTATCTCCCTTGGGCTCTTCCTGCTTCACTTTTGTCAGCTGCCCAGGCAACAGTCGTTCTATGTCAGTGAAAAAGTCGGCATAACCTTTCATGATGAACACTCTCTTTATATAAAAATGGTACGCGATATATACGGCCACCCAGTCACGCCCAGAGTCCACATCCATCTTGGGAATTACGTTAAGCAGCACCTGTCTGAACTTCTGCTGACGCTCCATCGTACCAAACTTCTTAGCATCAAAGAACTTCAAGTCCACAAGCTCTACATCTGTAAACTCCTCAGCGTCTTCAGCTTGCTCTGCCTTACAATTGTAGTTATTATGTTGATGCTCTACGTGGGCATTATAGTTTAGAATTATGGCGAGTTGTTGGATTGCCAATTGCTGATTATCGTTTTTGTTCATTCTGCTATTTTCAATTGTTCGCGATCACCTAATTGTGGAATAGAATAGTTATTATCTTGCTGTTGAACAGTCTCATTGTAATTTGCAACCCTTGGGATGACTGTCTTCTTGTCAACTTTATCACCCTTGTTGATAGTAACAAACTTTTTAATGGTGGGAGTTTGCTTCTTCTTGAACTTCTCTGGAATCTCAGCTATCTTGTCTGCTGCCTCTGGTGTCATCCTACGTGCGAACATACGATAGCACATCAACTCCATCCGTTCTGCCTCATCCTTATCATCAAGGTCTTTGGCGTAATCAACAATCTGGTCCAGGGTGACGGTCAATTTGTCGCCACCTGAAATAGGCGTTTCCACACCTTTTTCTCTCTTGACTTTATGATGATTACGTTTCATTTGTTATGGAGTCATTATTTCATAATAAAGGCCGTACTCCCTGTGTTAGCACGGCCTTTAAAATGCTCTGTTTTGGGCTAAACACTACTCTCCATCAAACAATGTTGCTTGTGGTGTGTAGCCTAAGTCTTGTGACTTTTTGTATATATCCATTACGTCAGTTATGATATTGAATGGCAGCTTCTTATCAGCACTTGATAGTGCGTAGGCATGATCCAATTTCTTACGTTCAAGGAGGGATAGTTTCTTCGCATCCTTGCCCCATATAGCCAACTGTCGCCAAGTATCAGATGGTAACTTCTCGAATTGCTCAATCTTTGCTTGTGTTTCTGCCGTTAGTTCATCTTCATTTGTAGAAAGCAAAACCTTGTCAAGTTCAGGCAATCCAACCATTCTTAAAGTTATATCTTTCCAGAATGGCTCATTCTTGGCTTTAACTGTTGGATTTAAGCCGTCTTGTCCTAGTTTCAAGATATACTTATTAACAACATCAATTTCTTGTTCTATAACTGTGCGCATTGCGGGATGAATTTCCTGATGGTTCCAGATATAGTCCAAATCAAGATTTTCGCGTGATTTCCAAGCTAAAGTAGCCAATACATAGTTACAGATGATATTTACATATCCTTTTATCCCATTTTGCTTGCAAATGTCAGCAATGGATTGATAGATAATTGCCTTTGCAATTAACTGATGGAAATAATTTCTGTCCACGATAATGCTATCGGTCTTAAGAGATTTCTTGTGGAAGAAATCAAAACTCTGCTCACCGCCTTTACTAGCTATGTCTGGACGACCAGCCCAGGCCATTTCCCATTTAGCAATATCTGTTTTTGTAAAACGTTGTTTCTTGGGATGTTGGGCGATAAATTCTTTGTTTTTCTTTGTTCTTGGTTCCCCTTTTGCATTATCATATTGGCCACGCATACGTTCAAAGAACCATTGCGTGTTCCGTCTAACAGAATTAACAGGAGTCCATTCAGACTTTGAAATATCATCAAGCTTTAGCATATAACCTATATTGGCAGCAAGATCAGATTCTTTTATTTGCGTCTGAGAATTGGCAAAACGTGCTATATGAGATATCGCTTCCTCTTTCTTCTTTTCATCTTCGATGTTGATTTCTGATATCTTCAAAGTAACATAAGCATTTTGCATATCAAAGTTACGACTGAACATACTATATATGGTATTGGTCGTCTGGCCACCATTTACAATTTGCCAATTGGTGACATCTGTAATATATACTTTGCCGCCATCGTCTCTTCTTAAACCAACTTTTAATGCTGTGCTCGAAATACCATTATTATAAGCAAAAAACATTGCAGGGTCTTCTCTTAGTGTCTTAGCCATTCCCTTATTTACCTTAATAGTTCCACCAAGATAGTTTCTTACATTTTGGTCAAGAAGACGAGTCTTATACTGCTTGTACACACGTGCAAGTATTTCTGCTGGCATAATAGCAAGATATGATTTCACACCACTATTTTCTCCCAATTCCAAGCATTCGATGGAATGAGCGTACTCTGATTCAAAATCAATATTAATCGCTCCGTCATGTTGGGATGCAATTTCACTATTGCGAATTGCGCTAATATCCCATATATTAAATTCGAAATCGTAATTAGAGGAACCAATTGTGATTTCAGGAGACGAGGAGTAATCTGCTTTTAATTGTCCATTTGAGATTACAAAGAAACGCACAAGAGAAATATTCTTATTTTTAAATTCCTCGTTTATTGTACCAACAACCTCTGCAACTTCAGGATCTTCGGTTATAAACTTTTGGAACATTTTGTCGTCTGTAACACACTTTGTAAGGAAGTGCATTAAGGCATTATGGGCTTGATCTATGCGGTTCTTTGTGAGCTCTGCAAGACCTTCTGCTTCAATATAAATAGTAATAAAGAGGTCGAGTATTCCGGCGGACTCAGAATAGTCAAATGCATTTATTTTGTAATAATCAACCTCTGTTGGTCGAGTGCATTCTTTGTTAACACAGAAGAATAGCTCAGGACTGACAGCTGCTCCTTCCTGCTTGATATACTCCAGTGCATCTTCTGTAAACTGTTGCTCAACAGAAGTTCCATTTTCTACAGCAGACAACTTCGTTATCTCTGTAAATTCCCTTGCAAAATCTTTTAAATTAGTTTCCATTTCTTCAACTTTAATCCATGTCTTCTATTAACTTACACAAATCAGACAGTTTCATGCTGTGAGCATGAGCAATCTTGTTTACTGTCTCAAGAGAGGGTTTCTTCTTTCCAGCCTCCAGATCCTGATAAAATCTAGGACTCAAGCCTGCTTCATTGGCAATATCACTTTGAGTGATTTTTACCGCATTGTTTCGACGCAATGCTACAATTGCCCAACGGAATTTTTCATTTATATCCATACTCTTTTTCTTGATTATGACGCAAAGGTATGGATTTTATATGAAATGTTATGGCTCTATAGTTCGTATTCTATAATTTTTACGAACTATAGTACGTGTTTATGATTTAATAAGAACTAACGAGCGTGCAGTTATTGTTATAGTTGAGAGAAAATGTGCTCGAAAAGAATGGTGACAAGGTTGATGTCCCATCCGTTTCCAGCCCTGAAGCCAAGTTCTGAATAGGTTTGATTAGCAGGATACTTAATTTCACGTCCACGCTTATCGATTCTGAAGCCCATCAAACGATAGTGCTCATCGATGGTCAGTTTACGAAAACGCTCCTGACCATTTACCATTGGTTCCACAATGCGAACCACATTGTGTTGTGGAGGCGTGACAGTCATACAAATGCCGTCTGTCCTGATCTTGCGGTTGTAATAGTCATAGCATAGAGGCTCTGGCACATCGAACACATCATTGTGGTGTATCTCGTGAATATGGGCCATCTGCTGTGGGCTGCGATACAGGCTTTCGTCAGGATGCTCATCAAGCATATCTTTCAGTTTGCGATATAGCTTCTTCTTGGGTGGAGTTAGTTCAAAACCTTTAGGGAGAGTACCGCGTACACCAAAAATCCACAAGCGCAAACGGTTCTGAGGAATGCCGTAGTCCTTGGAATTGAGCAAGCGCCATTGACAATCATAGCCAATTCGCTTAAGTTCGCTCATAATCTTTTCAAAGGTAGGGCGCAGCTTGCCACTTGTCAACCCCTGCACATTCTCCAGAAAGATGTACTTAGGTTTCTTGACTTCGCAGATTCTGATAATCTCGCCAAAAAGCGTTCCTCTATCATCTTCTTCACCCTCTCTGCTACCCGCTGTTGAAAACGGCTGGCAGGGGAAGCCGCCAGTGAACAGATTGAAATCTGGCAACTTCTCAACCTTTATCTTCGTGATGTCGCCAAGGCTCTTTACTCTGGGGAAGTTCGTTTTATACAACTCAATGGCTTTTGGGTCTGTTTCAGAAAAGCCAATTGTCTTGTAATCAAGGAATCCTTTACGCTTCAAACGTCGCAATGCAAAGGAAGCACCACCATAGCCTGCAAAGCCCTCAAAGACTCGCAAACTCACGCGTACCTTATTATCTATAACCCCTTTGTTCATTGCGGGTGCAAAGATACAAAATAATTAGGAATTGACAGTAGATTAAAACGTATTTTAATAAAATTAAAGCCACTTTTTTGTCTAATGGCAACGCCAATAGGCCTTTTCAAGTTCCTTCTGCAGCCATCGGCATACCAATTTCCTCCTTCATAGGTTCGTAAGGCTTTGGCACAGAGTGATCTTGAAGATATATGTGGTTCAATGTAAAGGCGATAGAATCTATTGTTTGCTCACGTTGAGACGGTTTCAATTCACATTCCCAAACGGTAATGCAATGCCAGCCCATAGCTGCCAGCTGCTTCTGCTCTTCCTTGTCGCGTTCCTTGTTTCTGCGAATCTTCGCCACCCAGAAGTCATGGTTTGTAGTAGGTATCTTGCAGCAGGCAGAGCTCTCCATTTTGCTCAGTTCCACAAGATGTCCGTGCCAGAAACAACCATTCACGAAAATGCAAGTTCTGTACTTCCTTAGCACCAAGTCTGGATGCCCAGGCAGTCGTTTATGATTCAGCCTGTATCTGAATCCACGTTTCCACAGACCACGACGCACAATCATTTCTGGCTTCGTGTTTTTACCACGAATCGCCGCCATTGTCTTATGACGTTGTTGTGGGGTGAGATGATCCATACCCAAATGTTTTTGTTCAAAAAGGTGTCGAATCTATCACCTTTTCATAACATTCATTATAGTTGTATCCGTAAACGTATGCCATATTTCCAACTCAACTGGCTTATAGTCCTTGAAGAGTTTCTTCACGAAATCTATCTCGAACACCAGACGGAAGTCGTTGGGGTCGTTGTCTGGCTGGCCTTCCTTGCGAGTTCCCACACGGGCAATCTTTATCAGATACAAATCACGAATGCCCTTCTTCTTGATATATGGCATGAAGTAATAGAGCTTGTTCAGAGCCACAGACGAAGGGAACTTCTTGCCAGTATAGTAAATCTTAGCAGACTGGTCAAGATAGCGCTCCACATTGTCATTCTTCACAAGACTGATAAGCACATTCTTATCCATTTCCACGTCTGGTTCCTGCTTCTGAGGTTGCTGCTGAGGAGGCTCAGGCACCGTATTCTCAACAATGTTTTCTGGATATTGTCTCAATGTTGCAAAGAAATCAAGTTGTTTGTGACGGACAACAACAGGCTTTTCTTCTATGACAGCATCAACATCATCTTTTTCGTCAAATACTCCTGTACCTACGACAGCGTTAGCCAATATCTTGATGACAGGCACTGCTACGCTATTACCTATCAGTTTCATCCATCTTGGACGCGTTGGAGGCAGAATATAATTATCTGGGAAACCTTGTATGCGACAAGCCTCCGACTGGGTAATCCTGCGATAATTTCTGGGGCGATAAACATGCTCCATAAATTCTTCGCGGAATTCTTCTATCGTATCAGCGTCAATGGGCTCGGTTGCGACAAAGTCATTCGTATCGCTGGCTACTAGTGTAGGATAAATCTTGGATGATGGCAAGAATATCCTGTTGATACCAGCAAGTCCTGTGCTGATCTTCGTGTTTTTGAAATCGTAACGTGTCTCGACACAACGTATAACACCACGTCGTGACAATTCAGCCAGGACTTCGTGAACATCGATTTTCCGTTTCTTGACTTCTCGATTTACTTTGAGATTGTCAACATTCAGAAGATTATACCTACCTAATGAAAGTATGAACTGTTCATCCGGCTCGTCAGCTTCATCAGCATGTTCTACCTCATAGAGGTATTCTACAGGTTTTAGGATATGCTTCAATACAAGCGATTCCAATTCCTCACGATTAATGGTAGCATCGAGTGCTTGGAAATGCTGTAGCGACAATGGGTTGCCATCAAGAGCGCCATAATCGCTCTTACGACGATTGCGAAGCAGAAGGTAGCAGATATGTTTTTCTCTGTCCGTCGTGTCAATAATATCCCAAGAGTGAATAGTAGTTGGCCCGTTACGCAAATCGTTGAAGAGGAAATAGTCGTTAAATCCCTTATCGTTACACGACAAGCTCCAACGAGGCCGCGTTTCTGCCCCATCTTCACAAACCATATCGATTTCGCTATCAAGGACGTCGTTCAAACGCACTTCGCCAGGGAACGGCTTGGGAAGTTGTAAACGCTTGAGAAACTTTTCGTCCCTAAAGCCTATGATATAGATACGTACTCTTGTCTGAGGCACGCCATAATCGTATGCATTAAGAACGAATTTCTCTGCATGATATCCCGCCTGCTTGATGCGTGACAGAATATAATCGAGTGCCTTTTGGTTGCGAGGGTCAGACAAGCCTTTTACATTCTCGAAGATGAAAGCCTTGGGCCGTACCTTGTTCAGCAGATAAAGCGTATCATTCCACAACTGGCCTCTGTCATCATCAAATCCAAGATTCTTGCCTGCGATAGACCAACTCTGGCAGGGTACGCCAGCAGTCATAAAGTCATGGCGAGGCAAGTCTTTTATCTTCGTAATATCGCCAAAATTCCCATCTTCTGACTCATTGAAATTGGCACAATATGTGTTTATGGCATCAGGAGCAATTTCGCTGAACCCTAAGCAGCGCCCCCCCACACTCTCAAGCGCGAGTCGGAAACCGCCAATACCAGCAAAAAGATCTATAAAACTGAAATCTGCCATACTTATTTTAATGCTTCTTTGTCATAACCAACAGGAGGTTCTATTCCAAGGAACTCACGATAAATACGCTCCTTGTAGTGTACTCCCAATTTATTTATTTCCGCAATGAAGTGCTTGTAAGTCCCTTCACCGCCAATCATATCCCAAAGTTCTTCACCAATCAACACACAAGGGTCTTCCTTCATGTTAAACCATCTGGCAGGGAACGACCATTCGTAGTTTTCACGTTTTCCATACGGATTATATGGCAAAGCGTAGTATGCGCCATCTATAGGATGCCCTTCCATTGCAAGCAACTTGAACATCTTTTCCTTGCTGACTTTTGTCTGGTCACTATTAGGAAGCGGGCCTTTCAATTCAAAGGAATAGGTCTTGCCTGTTCTTTCACTTTTGATTAAGATGTCACAAGTAACACTTGTAGGAATTGGCTCACCACCACCATCCAGAATATATTTAAGTTCCTCTTCCCAATTAGGTTTGCATTTCTTCTCGCCCTTGGTTCCATGTTCAAGCCTGTTCAAGACTTCTTGAATGCGACGAAGACTCTCTTTGCCGACAGTGCCATCTACTCTTGTCCCTTTTGTACATGAGCCATGATAGACAGAACCTACTGCGACAGCCAACTTCTCCCATGCAGTTCCAAAGGGCGTTACAAATCTTCTCTCGAAATGTGAACCCTTGAATATCTCATCAGGAACGAGTGCAGCATATAGGGGTTTGTTGGCGTGATGAGTTTCTACTACGAATGGATCAGTTATGAGTACTCTATCCATGACTTTCTCCATCATTGTCTGGACAATGTCACGAATAGCCTCAGATACATTCTCGTAGTTTGCTGTATCCTGCTTGTTGTCGTTATTGAAAAAGAAAAAGAACATTTACTTCTTACCTTTCTTCTTTGTACTTGCTTTCTTTTGTTTAGGTTGCTTGATGGCGGCATTCAGACGGACAATTTTATCCCAATTGATAGTGTCATCAGCATTACAATAATTAGCAAGAAAATCTTTGGTGAACTTGTTGATCATCTTGCCATATTCAACATAATATTCGTCGTTCTTCTCTTTAGCTTTGAATCCCAACGGCTCAATGATGTCAACAAATAGAGTTGGCTCGCCAGATATCAGCGTCCAAAACTTTTCGCCACAATACTTTTCGTGTGTACTATTGCTATAGCCTTTATTGTCGTTGCCATAGCAACATCCCTCAATACACATTGTAGGAACAACTTTGCTGCTGCTGGTCTTAAAAACATTAACAGCCTTAACAAATTGCTCCTTCTGTTTTTTCATTGAGGTAGAATTACTCCATGATGGCCCTGATTTGACAGAGACAAAATAATGTATTCCATCCTTGTCAAATTCCAAGTCTATACCTTCGGCTGCAGATTTATAGCCTGAGTAAACCTTGTTAGCAACAAACTTTGCTAGGCCTTCCATCCAATTACCAAATATACTTTCCTCTGCGGAAGACATAAAGGCAGAAGCCAAACTTTCCACCATGTCGCCTGCTTTTACAATATTCTTTGCTTTAAACATATATGGATTCTTGCGAGCAAGAAGCTTTCTGAGTTTTATTGACTTTAACTTCTCAATTCTTGCCGAATGAAAATCACCAATGTTTTTCTCAACATATTCAGTAATGCTGTTAATGAGTTCTTGATTCATATCGATGTGTATTATTTAGATTGCAAAGATACAAATAAAATACGAAAATAACGTGTTTTATTAAAGAAATTACACAAAATTAATTATTTAGGCACTACCTGTCACCAATAAAGTTCAAAAAGAACGATCAAATTCAATGCGAGTGGTTTACATTTATTTCTGCTGCTAGACACTCGGCAATAACCAGTTTTATCTTGTTGCTATCTGGTGAAACGCAATATCTGTAACGTCCTTTCTGAACAACATCCCAATTGGAAAAACTTGAGAATTGCTTTGAGTCACCATCCTCATAAGTTATTGCAACAGCCCACCTAGTGAGAGCCCGACTTCCTACTTCTGGTAACAACAATCCTGTATATGGACGTTCAAAAACGGCTAGTCTTGAAGGGTGCATTTCTTGAAGGAAACTCATTGTAACTTCAAAGTCAGAATCAAAAGTAAGCGTGTCGTTCATATAGGCCAAATGGCCGAATGCTAATTTCCGCATTACTTTTTCAAATCTGGAACGGTCAGGTTCATATTGTATTACACCGCCAAAATCAAAAATTTGTGATTTTATCAACCTAGCTAACTTAGGTGTGTGTATCAGAGATTTTCTAGTCTTTTCTCGTCTAATTTCTTCTGGAATAACGGTACGTTCTTTTACACAGTCGATAAAACACGAAACATATTCCTCGTCGATTGAAAATTCTCTATTGCACTTTTCGCAACATGGAACTACAGGGGGATTATCAGGATGAGGGTGGTCTAAGAAACATTTTGAGGGAACATGATCTTCTGTGGTTGCGTAACCACCACAATATGCACACATATTCTCCATTCTCCAATCACTATAATATTGCTTTTGCTTGTTCATAATAGTCTCTTTTTGTGCAAAAGTAATAAGAATTTCTGAGAATTATGTTACATTGTGATGTTTTTACACATTATTGTGTATTTCATCCTATATAGCACTCGCCGTTTGGAATATCTGCTCTGGCAATAGTTTAGGAGAACTCTCTTCCATCTTATCGAGAATCATATCAATTTTCTCGTCAGTGTCAATCTGATGGCGTTCAAGGTGAGTAATACGCGTCAAAATATCTGCATTTTGTACCATAAAACTTCGCATGGCAACAAAAGCATCAATGATTCTGATGCTGGTTTCAATGGCCTTCTGACTATTCAATACAGAAGGAAGCATGGATACGCCAAATACTGTAAACGCATAGGGAGCTGACGTCGAATGCTTCAATGTCTTGAACCGGTCGCAATTTGCGACCAGTTCCTGCATTTCGTCCTTAGTCAGTTTGAATCTGTATCTATCTGGGAATCGGGCAATGTTTCGTCTGACTTGCTCATTCAGGCGCTTTGTTTCAACACCATAAATCTTGCCTAAATCTCTATCTATCAGTACCTGTTTGCCTCTGATGGTTATTATCAGCTTTTCAATGTCATATTGGCTGAGAACAATATCCCCTGAATCAAGGTGGTTGCCATTTGCATCCACCTTCACCAACTGGTCGCATTTTGCGACCGGTTCCTGTGACTGGTCACAATTTGTGACTGGTTCAGATTTATGTTCTTCTACTATCTTTTTCTTCTTGGCCATTGTATTAACTTTTCTGCAAAGTTACGAAATCTTTTTGAGAATATAACGATTTACGACGATTTTATACATTATTTAATAGAAAAGTGCAAATAGGCTATGCGCTTTTGTACACCATTTCAGGAAAATCGACCGCTCGGCTTTGCCGCTTTCATAGCGTAGCAGAGAAAGAACCAAATCAGGAATATTGTCAACGTTTTCAGTAAGAAGGGGCAACCATTTCAGTATGGCAAAGTTAACCTGTACAGGGTGTATTTGCCCAAACGGTGTGACGCTGTGACGCAGTTACACCGTTGCATTAGGTATTTCACATTGCAGCGGATTCTTGTGGAATTAAATTTATATTATATAATATATTATAATATATTAATATAATATATATAGAATTCCAGATTTTTGAAACTTCGACTAAAGCAAATGAAACTGCGTAACTGTGTCACTGCGTAACTGCGCGTTCTTAATATTTTACATTTTAACATTTGAAATAAATCAGAAAAGAACTTGAAAAAGGCTTGTTTTGCATCTCTTTTTTTAGTACCTTTGCAACGTCAATGAAGATGAAAACTTGCGCTCCCACGAGAGAAATTTTTCTCGCCCACGGGAGAGACAAAAAAGTCTGGCGAATGGGCGCATATAGCAGTCGGATTTGATAAGGAAGAAGGAGGATGGACGAAGGCCTGATTGAGAACTGAAAGACGTCGCAGCGACCATGAAAAACCTTACCATTAGACCCGAACCTTTAGTAACAAACCATAGAAAAACAAAAAGATTATGGCACTGAAAGTAAAAGCAAAGGAACAGTACCAGAACATTGGAAAGTATGCGGGCACTTACCGCTACGTGATGATGCCTGAGCTCTACACAGCTCTCGCACAGGACAAGGTGATCAAGGAGGCAGCCCTCCGCTCAGGCGTGAGCCGAGGTGTAATGCAGGCATGCTGGGACGCAGCCGGTGAGGTAATCAAGGCATGGGCAACAGAGGGTCACAGCGTGGCTCTGCCAGGACTGGGCACCATGCGATTCGGCCTGCGCGCCAAGAGCGTGGCCGACGTAAACAAGGTGAAGGCCGGTCTTATCTCAAGCCGACGCATCATCTTCACTCCTGACGTGGATCTGAAGGAGGAGCTGGCCAAGACTGCCGTGCAGATTACCTGCTACGACCGCGACGGCAAGGAGGTGAAGCGTGTTACATCGACCGACGATGGTACCGTGGAGGACAACGAGAGCGAGCAGAACGGCACTGGCTCTGAGAGCGGATCAGGTAATGGCTCGGGCGGCTCTTCGACAGGCTCAGAGACCGCGGGAGGTAATGGCTCAGAGACCGCAAGCGTAGAGGCACCGGTGATTGATGGAGCAACACCATTCGATGAGAGTACGGAGGTGACGATTAGCGGCCCTGATGGAGCAGAGATTCACTACACCACAGACGGTACCACTCCTAACGCAGAGAGCAGCCTGTACAGCGAGGCAATCACGCTGACTGATACGACAACCGTTAAGGCTATCGCCATCAAGGATGGTGAATCCAGCGAGGCTGCCACCAAGGTGTTCACCAAGAACGGCAGCAACATTGGTAGCGGCGGTTTCGAGACGGGCAATTAATAAGAAAGGAGGCTTATCATGACGAAGAAGGAAACCCTCAAGTGGATCGTGCAGCTCGTAGCGAGCATAGCCACAGCGATACTCACAGCCCTCGGAGCAACATCCTGCATGGGTCACGGACCTATCGCATTCTGACGGCCAACGCACAAATGACCTAACGCGCTCCCCTGCCCCATCCGTCATGGGAACGCAACACACAAAAAGAAAACCGCTAATTCGTTATGAATCAGCGGTTTATCTTTTTCAGTCGAGGTGACAGGACTCGAACCTGCGACAGCCAAGTCCTATTCCATAGAAACCGAGCATAAAGCTTATGTATATGATCTGATTCGAAGAATTTCAATTCCTGAAGTTTCTTTTCTTATGCTGACAAAGATAGAAGACGGAGATCCTGTAGGATTTCATGCAAAATTGTATTACGACCCAAATTTTGAATAGCCTATGGCAGATTTATCAACTAGGTTTATATTGTGAGGCAGAAGATGGCTATTATTATCCTAGATTTGATCATGATATTGAAGAAAACGAAGCGGTTTCATATCTTTTTCACTGGCTACCGAGATATTATGTTCCAAATCCATATGTCGGAAAAGAGGGTTTTAAAGACATTGCCTGTCCGACGTATGTGCTCAAATCGTTGTTTGATTATACAAAAGCCAATCCTGGATGCGATTATGCATCTGCTTATAAAGCAATATTCAAAGAAGAGGCAAAAAACAATGATGATATCGTTAGAAACTACATCAACAGATACTCTCAAGTCATGGAAATGACTAAAAAAGGGGAATTAATAATAAAAGAAGGTAAATCACAAGACATATTTGGCTTTATGAACAGAAACGACAAAAAAGCATTCTTTGACAATTTCTCATCAAAGGAAGTTGACCCAATGAAGATGTATCAGGATGCTTCTTTAGATGAAGGAAGTGTATGAAGTTGACAACAAGAGTAACGATGCTTTGGCAGTATGGCAGTTCTTAAACGATATGCAAATAGGCGACATCGTTTATGCCAAAAAGGGTACTTATCATATTATAGGTCGAGGTGTCGTTGAAGCGGATTATTTATATGATGATAGCTTGGATGATACTCGAAACTCCCAGTTTGACAAACCTGCTGACATCTCAAACCCTTTCTGGCATCTTCAATCAGATGGGTTCTGGCATTTACAATATATGGATAAGCCACAAGAAGGCGTGACTCCATCAAAGCGCTGGCTAAAAGAGAAAGTGAGTTATGCGACTTTTGATGATGATTTGTGGGTACTATTACAGAATATAGTCTGGCGGCTAAAACTACGTGACTACATCGTGGAACATAAACTGACAGATGACAGTTGGCTTGGAAAAATTGCAGCAGAGGGGCTTGGAGCAATCGCAGCTTTACTGCTTGCAGCATAATGAATGTATTAAACAGGAGATAGGAATTATGAGACATAGAATAAAGGCTGGTAAGGTTGGCTCGTTTACACCCGAGAAACAGAAGGTGGAGATAGAGCAACTGGAGAACAGGGAAGTCACTGAGGAAGTGGAAGAGATTTTCGAGGAGGATTCTGAACTCAGCAATGATGACGAAGCCCTCGCAGCGATGGAGTTTTACGACAGCCCAGACGAAATGGAGTGATATGACTCGACAACATATAGTATTTCTGACAGGCGCAGGCGTTAGTACTGAAAGCGGATTGAGTACATTCCGTGGAAAGGATGGCATGTGGACTAACGAGGAGTGGGTTCACCTGGCCAGTACGGATGCCCTCTATAATGAGACGCAGAAGTGCCTAAGTTCGTGATTGACCCTGGAGAGATGGAGCAATGCACGCATTTGGGCTTCACCCACTTCAAAACCACAGCCACAGAGGGGATGAAGATGCTGCTGGAGGCATTCAAGGAATTGTAATATATGGAGAATAATGACGAAGAAGGTTGGAACTAAGGTATGCCTGAT
>FLNV01001639.1_pt1 | contig 22799 bp, 17 predicted proteins | sample 1140351 | NCBI WGS metagenome assembly FLNV01 (sample SAMEA3878207, study PRJEB12797) | bioreactor metagenome | biome: Moose rumen | place: Sweden | collected 2011-10
CATCAGCAGCACGACATCCGCGCTTTCATCGGCACGATTGACATTCAAGGCGTTGCCTGTCTCAGCCACGAAACGGCAATCCTTCATCATGTTGGCTTTGGCATACGCGACGGCGTTTTCGGCCAACTCGATGAGATGCACCTCGTTGTCCTTCTTGGCCAGCCAAGCCGCGTACATACCGATGCCGCCGCCTATGTCGTAAATCACCTTGCCGCCATCAATGTAGCGTGACAGGATTTCCTTCGTCCGATGGAACTCCACGATACCGAGACCACGCTCAAGCCGACCGATCTCCGCACCGTTGTTGTAGAAGTCGTAGATTTCGTTCATGTTATTTCTTCTCCGTCAACAATTTTTGCAATTCATCTGAGGCACTATAAGTACGATTCTTATTTGCGCCTTTTGGTTCCAGAAAACCTAATTTGACAAGCCTCCTTAAATGCCGCTTGGTTGTTGTCTCACTCAAAGATAAAGATTCCATAACAGACCCAGAGGTTATCGTACCACTTTCCATTGCAAATAACAACACACTCACTAATTTATCGGCCACTTCTTGATTTATCGGCCACTTCTCGTCGCTTTTCATCATTTTATCGGCCAAAACCACCTCTATCTTTCTTTTGTCGGCCATTTGTCGGCCATTTGTCGGCCATTTGCTGGTCATTTGTCGGCCATTATTAGGGGTGTTTCCTTCTTTTTGGGAGTCATTTCCTGTCTTTTGGGTATCATTGCCTCCATTTTGGGGGTCGTCCAAACCTTTTTGGGGGCCATAACTCACATTATGGGATTCATGAACCATGAATGGGGTATCAAATTCGTCATTTTGGGGGTCAAACTCGCCAAAAGTCAGTTCTTCGGGATCGTCATACAATTCCAACATCGCCTCAACATCCTGCTCGTGACCACTTTTGTCCAAAGTCAAAACGACTCGGTCAACGCCAATTTCTTCCTCAATCTTGGCAACGGAATGAAACACCTTCTCCCAAACGAACATGATGCTGTTCAGGCCACTACCCGCCCGCTCGCCGTAATCCACAAGCGAGAAAATCTTCAGCATCAAGCCGTTGCGTGGGTCTGAGACACCGCCCTCGACGGCGACACTTTTGGCCACACGCATAGTGCCCGGATTGGAAAACACGAAACCGTCAGCCGTCTTTTGAATCACCAAGCCGCGCCGACCGTAAAAATCGGCATGGACGCAAGCATTCGTCACCGCCTCGCGCAAAATCTTATGGACAGGCGTATCGTCAACACGTTGCACCCCTTTCAACACGAAAGGCACCTTCAAGTCGGCCGTCAATTTGGGTATCACCCTGAAAACGAAATCAAACACATTGCCGCTCCAATCGCCCGACGACGACACAATCCTATCCGTCCAGCGTGTCCTATGCATCTGCCGGTTTTCTTGAAAATCAAGGAAATACTGCGGAAACTCCCGTACAATCTCATATTCGTAGCCGAACATCAACAAGCCAGCCGCCGTGGGATGATACACCGCATCGTCGGCAACCGCCATCGCCCCGATGCGACGCAGGAATACCTCGTCCTCCAAATTGTTCCACACATGGTCGGGATGCGACGAACGGAAAATCTGCCGATAGCTCCTGATTGTCTCCTGACAAAACACCGACATATCCATGTTTTGCAGCACTTTGGCATCTTGCGTGACCATAGCCGCATCGCGGAAAAGCGCCGAATACGACTCCCACAGCGCGTCAGGCAAGCCGCCTTGGGCCGCCTTCACTTCCAACTGATTGTCTTCACGATACGCATTGAGTTGGCCCAAATCAAAGCCCTTCTCCAAAATCTTCTCTCCTTTCTTCATGTTTCCTTCACTCGATTGATTTTCACGGCAAAAATACACATTATTTCAATCCCAAGTTCCCAAACTTTGCCAAAATGTCACCTTTTCCGCATGGCACACAATTTGACAATCGGCGTTGTCAATCTTTAAATCCCAAATCTGAAATTTTAAATCAAGAAAGATATGCAAACCGGTAACATTGGAGTAAAGACGGAAAACATCTTCCCCGTCATCAAGAAGTTCCTCTATTCGGACCAGGAAATCTTCCTGCGCGAAATCATCAGCAACGCCGTCGATGCCACCCAGAAGCTGAAGGCCTTGGCCTCGTCGGGCGAGTTCAAGGGCGAACTCGGCGACCTCACCATCAAGGTGGAAATCGACAAGAAGAAAAAGACCCTCACCGTGCGCGACCGTGGCATCGGCATGAATGCCGAAGAGGTCGACAAGTACATCAACCAGATTGCCTTCTCGGGCGCGGAGGAGTTCATCAACAAGTTCAAGACCCAAAGCGAGGCCGAAGCCGCCAACATCATCGGACATTTCGGCATGGGCTTCTACTCCGCCTTCATGGTCTCGTCGAAAGTCGCGCTCATCACCAAATCGTGCAAGGAGGAAGGCGCAAACGGCGTGATTTGGGAATGTGACGGCAGCCCCGAATACACCATGAACGAAATCCCCAAGGGCGACCGCGGCACCGATGTCATCCTCTACCTCAGCGACGACGCAGCCGAGTTCCTCGAAGAAGGCCGCATCCGCGAACTGCTCAACAAATACTGCAAGTTCCTGCCCATCCCGATCCAGTTCGGCACGAAGAAGGTGCAGGAGGAAATCGAAGGCGAGACCGACAAGGACGGCAAGCCCAAGACCAAAGAGGTCGAGAAACCTTGGATTATCAATGAGGTGGCGCCGCTGTGGAAGAAAGCCCCGACCGACATCACCGACGAGGAATACGACGACTTCTACCACACGCTCTACCCGATGCAGTTCGGCGAGCCGCTGTTCCACATCCACCTCAACGTCGATTATCCCTTCAACCTCACGGGCATCCTCTATTTCCCGAAGGTGAAGAACCGCTACGAGTTCCAGCGCAACAAGATCCAACTCTACTGTAACGAGGTCTTTGTCACCGACAGTGTCGAAGGCATCCTGCCCGAGTTCCTCTCGCTGCTGCACGGCGTCATCGACTCGCCCGACATCCCGCTCAACGTCAGCCGCTCGTTCCTGCAAAGCGACCAGAACGTGAAGAAAATCTCGACCTACATCACCAAGAAGGTGGCCGAGAAACTCGAGGAACTCTTCAAGAAAGACCGCGAGGCCTACGAGAAGAACTGGGACGACATCCGCGTGTTCATCGAATACGGCATGATCAGCGACCCGAAGTTCTACGAGCGCGCCGAGAAGTTCTTCCTCTTCAAGGACACCGACGACAAATATTACACCATCGAGGAATACAAGGCCTTGATAAAGGAAAACCAAACCAACAAGGACAAGATGCTTGTCTATCTGTATGCCACCGACAAGGACGACCAATACACCAACATCGAGAACGCCAAGGCCAAGGGCTACAACGTGCTGATGATGGACGGGATGCTCGACGCGCACTTCATCAGCTCCTACGAGCAACGCCAAGGCGAGACGATGTTTGCCCGCGTGGACTCCAACACCATCGACAAGCTCATCGTGAAGGACGACACCGAGGCCGCCTCGAAGCTCGACGACAAGCAGAAGGAAACCCTGAAGGCCGCTTTCGAGAAGGTCATCGACAAGGTGAGGTTCAACGTGGAGTTCAGCAACGAGGGCGAGACCGACGCACCCGTGGAGGTGACCCAAAACGAGTGGATGCGCCGCATGAAGGAGATGGAGCAGATGGGCGGCGGCCCGATGTCGTTCTACGGATCGATGCCTGACAGCTACACGCTGATGCTCAACACAAACAGTCCCGTCATCACCGGCCTGCTTGACAAGGACGAAGCCGCACAGGAAGCCACGATTCGACAAATCTACGACCTCGCCCTGCTTTCCAAGAACTTGCTGAAAGGCAAGGATTTAAGCGAGTTTGTGAAGAGGAATATGGAGAAATTGTGATTATCAAGAATTTGAGAATTAGAGAATAGAAAAAGCCGCAGTTGGGCATGGATTTGCTTAGCTGCGGCTTTGTTTTCAAGCTTCTCGCAGGAGCAGCCGCACGGTGCTGGGTAGCTTGCTCCGCAAGCGCACCGCCCGACTGCTTCTGCACCCTTGCCCGTCAATGCCTGTTTTGCACTTAACGAAACAAGGGTTAGTTCTCGCGGACAGCGCGTACAGATTGGCCGTCGTAGCGGCCGTCGCAGCTCATGCCCGTGTTGCCCGCATTGAAGGCGAAGCTCCACGCGTAGCTCGGGTCGCTCGTGTAGAGCGAACTCGACCAGTAGCAGCCGTAGCTGCCTGCGTTGTTGAGCTCGCCGTCCCAGCGGTAGCCCGCAGCGGGCAGGAAGAGTCTTTTTCCGTTCCTCCTCGAGGTGAAAAGCCAGCCCTCTACGCCGTTCATTGTCGTCCATTCTCTATTGGTGTGCGCCATTAACTCATCCCATTGTTCCTTTCTGGGTGTGCGCCAGTCGTTGCCCCAGTTGGCTGTGGCTGCATCGTCAATAGACTCCAAAACGGTCATGCCGTCAACAAAGCCATTGAGTCCACAACAAGAATCGGTGCAGTACTTGGTCAAAATATCAATGGACCCTTTGGCATGTTTGTCGGTATCCCAATCGTAGACATCCTTTGTCTTGGTCTCGCCCCATGCAAAGTAGTCGCCATAGTCTTCAGGCTTGCTGGCACCCACGTTGCAGGTGGCCCAAAGCGTTCCACTGGGCAGGCCAAGGTCAACAAATTCATGTTCTTGACAGTTGTTCATATTGATTTTATCTTAGTGTTTGACTTTGCAAAGAAACAAAAAAATCGCTTCCTAACCGCCCTATGGCTAAAAAATCAGGATTTTTTTCTTTCCATGTTGCGGGATTTCAAAATAATGTGTATTTTTGCAGCACGTTACACGAAGTAATGAGGTGCTCTGCGGAGTGGCCGCTCGCGAGGGAGGATGCAAGTCCTCCTATCGCTTTTTATAGACCTGCCTGCACTTCTCCTTCTGTTCCTCAAGCGAAGGTGATACGAAGGTTCTTTCTTTGGTGTTGCATCCATATTTCACGACGAGATCAAACGTTTGGGATTGCAAAGAAACAAAAAAAAAGCTTCCTAACCACCTCATGGCTAAAAAACCACTGAAAATCCCTATCTTCGCCGCCGAATAAACGGAAACGCCTGCAAGCATGAAGAACCAAGACACAAGCCGCCTCGTCAGGGATTATGCGTTCCTGCCCATACTGGTCGTCAGCATGGCAGCGTCGCACTATCTCTTAGGCTCGCCGGCAGCTGGCGTGGGCCTGTGTTTTGTCTTGCAGCTCATCGAGTTCTTCGTCAAAAGGCGGAAACGCTCCGACAAACGGGAGTCGTTCAGGGAGTTCTTCTCGTTCAAGGTCTTCACCAACATGAGCTTCTACAGCCAGATTGCCGCCTATCTCAGTGCCATGATGTACTTCTGCTTCATCTATTTCCGCAACGAGACCTACGACACGACGACCTACCTCGAAATGCTGCTGTGGCTCGTCCCCTTCTCCCTCACCCTCTGGCTGTCGTCGAAGGTCATGCGCGAAACAGGGCAGTCGTCGGCCTCAACCTGTTTTGGATCGGCATCGTGATATGGGTGCTCGGCTTCATCTTCATGTTCAGGGCGACTTCCGTCGGGAAAGAGCTTTTCTGGACCATCGTCTGGGGCATCGGACTGTCTTCGCTTGTGGCGGCCATCAACCTGTTCTACAACGACTTCATCTCCGTCGCGCTCATCGCCGACGAGGAAGTGGAAGAAAGCGAGATGCACCGCATTGCCGATGCCAACACCACGGCGGCACGAACCACGGCCATGCTGCTGATGGTCGCCCTCCTTCTCATCTGGAGGCTTTTCATCCCGCGCACTGCGGACGACCTTTTGCCTGATGTTTACACGAGGACAATGGTGCAACTGCCCATGCTGTTCATGCTCATCAGCGCCTATTTCGCGCTGAGGCAGCCTTTGGACCGGCGCAACCGCGAGAAACTCCGCAACTACCTCGACAGCAAGCGCGACGACCTCCACATCAAGGAAAGCCTCGACCGCCTTCTCGTGAAGAAATACCGTGTGCGCTTCGGCGTGAGAATCATGATGGCTGTCGTGCGCCCATTCCTCCACCTCAAGGTGAAAGGCAAGGAACACTTGGACACCGACCACTATCCCTCGGTCTTTGTGTGCAACCACGGCGCGATTTACGGTCCCGTGTCGGCGGTGATTTACCTCCCCACTTATTTCCGCCCGTGGATTCACGACGTGGTGCTAAAACGGAAAAACATGGCGATGATGACGTTCCGGCGACTCAGGCCGAAGATGCGGTTCCTGCCGCGCCAATGGGTTTGGGGCTTGTCGTGGCTCGCAGCAGGCATCATTTGCTGGGTGCTGAAGTCGTTCAACCCCATCCCCGTCCGCAGGGGGTCGTCACACGAGGTGCTGAACACCTTCAACCTCACCCTCGAAGCCCTGACGGAAGGCGACAACATCCTGCTGTTTCCCGAAAAGCCCCGCGAAACGGGCCAAGACACCGACTTCCGCGAACTCTTCACCGGTTTCGCCTCGCTCGGGAAGATGTACCACAAGAAAAGCGGCAAGGCCCTGCGGTTCTATCCCATCTTCACCGACAGCAACAAACACACCTTCACCATCGGCGAACCTGTGACCTACAATCCTGAAAACGAAGCCCACGCCGAGAAGGTGCGCATCGCCAACCTGCTCCATGAAAAGATGGAGTCATTGAAAAAGGACTGAATTTGAAGGAGTTTTTGCCAAACTTCGGCACATTCTCGGCCATGACTTGTGACCATGACCGCCTTAACGATTGTTGGGGCGGTCATGGCAATTGTTTAACGCACAGAAGAAGACCCGTTTTGGCTATTCTCTTGCGGGTTTTATCCTCACCCGCCGCAAATCCAACAGGTTCGTCGGATTGCTGCCCATGTCCTCCACCCGCTTGTTGACGAAACGCAGCACCTCGTCGTAGAACAGCACCACCACGGGCGCGTCCTGCATCATCAGGCTGTCCATCTCGGTGTAGTAACGGGCACGTTGCTGCAAGTCGTTGCACAACAGGGATTTTTCGTAGAGTTTGTCGTACTTGGGATTGGTGTAATGCGTGTAGTTGGGCCCCTCGGGTGCGAAGTTGGCCGTCGTGAACAGCGAGAGGTAGTTCTCCGCGTCGGGATAGTCGGCCACCCACGAGGAGCGGAAAAACGGCAGACTGCCATTGCTTCTCATGCTGCGCATCGTGGCAGGCGGCATCACCTCCATCTTGCATTGCAGCCCGATTTGCTCCACCTGACTCTGCACAAACTTCCCGATGTCGGCATAGTCGGCCACGGTGGAGAGTTGCAGCAGGTAACCTTCCAGATGGTTCTCAGCCACAAGGCGTTGCGCCCGTTTCAGGTCGTAGCCGTAGCCGATGGTGGCGCTGTGTCCGGGCAAGCCCACGGGAATCATACCGCCCGTGCCGGGTTCGCCGATGCCGTTGCGCAGGTAGCGCAGCATCTTCTCGCGGTCGATGCAAAGGTTGACGGCCTGCCGCAAGGCCCGCGAGCGGTCGGGACCGAGGCTGTCGTTAGGGTCGATGAAAAACGAGAAGTATTCCGTGTTCAGATAAGGCTCGGTGATCAGTTCGATTTTGTCCGCATACTTCTGGCGCAGTTGGCCGTCGTAGGTCAAAAGCTCGTCCTTGTAGCGCGCATCGATGCCCGACATGAAGTCGAACTTGCCCTTGATGAACTCCAAGAATGCCACTTGCTTGTCAATCAAAAAGCTGATGGAGACGGCATCGATATAGGGCAACCGCTCCCCTTGCGCGTCGCGCTCGAAATAGTCGGGGTTCTTGCGAAAGACGAGCTTCACGCCTTCTTTCCAGTACTGGAAATGGAACGGCCCCGTGCCGACGGGATGGCTGCGGAAGTCGTCGCCATAATACTCGACGGCTTCGTGAGGTACCACCGAGGCGTAAGTCATGGACAAAATGCCCAAAAACGGCGGGAACGGCTTCGACAGCTCGATTTGGAAGGTGGAATCGTCCAAGGCGGTGAAGGCATAATGCTCATCGTCGTGCTTCACGGAAGAGAAAATCCACATTCCGGGCGAGTTCAAACGCTTGTCAACCACGCGGTTGAAGGAATACGCCACATCCTCAGCATTCACGTTCCGAGGCTGGGGAAAACACGTGTCTGCATGAAACGGCACGTCATTTCGTAAATGGAAGGTGTAAAGCAAGCCGTCGTCGCTGATGTCCCACGATTGGGCCACCATCGGGACGAGGTTCATCTTGTCGTCGAAGGCCACAAGGCTGTTATACACTTGGTTACAAGCCCATATGTGTGGCAAGTCCTTGGCGTAAATCGGATCCAAGGTAAGGATGCCCGCCGACTCGTTGTACTTGAAGATGGCGAGATCTTCGTCGTCGCCTTGTCGCTGGCTGCATCCTGCAACCAGCACAAGCAACATAACCCATCCTATCAGCCCTCTTTTCATGTTCACTTCACCTTGAATCCAATCACCTCGGGATGCATGTTGTTCAGGTACTTGTTGAAGTCGAGGTCGTTCTTGTCTTGCTCCTTCTCCAAGGCGAGGTCGAGCACCTGCATCATGTTCTCCACATAGTGGAAGTTCAGGCCGTCGATGTAGTCCTCCTTGATGTCCTTGATGTCGTGCTCGTTGTCGATGGAAAGGATGAGGTCGGTCACGCCATTGCGCTTGGCGGCAAGGATTTTCTCCTTCACGCCGCCCACGGGCAGCACCCTGCCGCGCAGCGTGATCTCGCCCGTCATGGCCAACTGCCCTTTCACCTTGCGCTGGGTGAAGGCCGAGGTCAAGGCGGTGAGCATGGTGATGCCCGCCGAGGGGCCGTCCTTGGGCGTGGCGCCTTCGGGAATGTGGACGTGGACATTCCAAGCCTCAAACACGTCGGGATTGATGTTGAGTTGCGAAGCGTGTGCCTTGATGAACTCGTAGGCGATGGTCGCCGATTCCTTCATCACGTCGCCGAGGTTGCCCGTCAGCGAAAGGTGTCCCATGCCACGGCTCAGGCTCACCTCGATGGAGAGGATTTCGCCGCCCACCTGCGTCCAAGCCAAGCCCGTGGCCACGCCCGGCATGGTGTGCTTCACCTCGTCCTCGTCGTGGTGCATCGGCACGCCGAGCACTTCGCGGAGGTTCTCCATCGTGATTTTCTTGTCAAACTCCTCGCCCACAACGACTTGCTTGGCACGGTAACGCATCATGTCGCCGATTCTTCTTTCCAAGTTGCGCACGCCAGCCTCGCGGGTGTAGTCGTCGATGATGTGCATCACCACGTCTTTCGGGAACGCGATTTGCTTGCCGTCCAAGCCGTGTTCCTTCATCTGCTTGGGGATGAGGTGCCGCTTGGCGATTTCGTATTTCTCCTCGCGCAGGTAGCCGCTCAGGTCTATGATTTCCATGCGGTCGCGCAAGGCAGGATGGATGGTCGAAAGGTTGTTGGCCGTGGCAATGAACAGGATTTTCGAGAGGTCGTAGTCCAACTCAATGAAGTTGTCGTAGAAGGCGTTATTCTGCTCAGGGTCAAGGATTTCCAAAAGCGCCGCCTGCGGGTCGCCGCTGATATTGTTGCCGCTCACCTTGTCGATTTCGTCCAAAACAAAGACAGGATTGCCCGACTTCACCTTTCGTAAATTTTGAATGATGCGGCCCGGCATGGCGCCGATGTAGGTCTTCCGGTGACCGCGCAGCTCCGACTCGTCGCGCACGCCGCCAAGTGACATTCTGACATATTTCCGGTTCAGTGCCCGCGCGATGGACTTGCCCAACGAGGTCTTGCCCACGCCGGGAGGCCCGACGAGGCACAAAATCGGGGCTTTCATGTCCTGACGCAGCTTCAGCACGGCCAAATGCTCGACGATGCGGTCTTTTACCTTGTCCAAGCCGAAATGGTCGGCATCCAAAATCTTCTGGGCGCGTTTCAGGTCGAAGTTGTCCTTGGTGAAGTCCTCCCACGGCAGGTCAACAAGATATTGCAAATAGTTGAGTTGGATGCCGTATTCGCTCGACTGCGGATGGGTGCGTTCCAGCTTTTTCAGTTCGCGGTCGAACACCTCCCCCACTTCCTTCGACCATTTCTTCTTCTCGGCCTTCTCCTTCAACTCCTTGACATCCTGGTCGTTGGGGTTGCCGCCCAATTCCTCTTGGATGGTGCGCAGCTGTTGGTTGAGGTAATATTCGCGCTGCTGCTTGTCCATGTCGTCGCGCACCTTGCTTTGGATTTGCTGCTTCAGTTCCAGCATTTGCCTCATCTCCGTCAGCACGGCAAGCAAGCCGTCGGCCATCTCGTTCAATGTGCGTGACTCCAAAATCCCTTGACGCACAGGAAGTTCGGCTTCGATGTTGCTGGCCACGAAGTTGAGCAGAAACACCGGGTCGTCGATGCTCTTGATGGCGAAGCCCGCCTCTTGCGACAGGTTGCGCGAGCGCGGGATGACCTGAACGGCCAAGTCCCTGACCGACTGCAACAAGGCCTCAAACTTGCGCGTGTTGGGCGCGTCCTCCGAAGCGGCGTAAGGCATCACGGCGGCCATGAGGAAAGGCTCGTTCTGGATGGCTTCCACCACCTCGAAACGGCGCATCCCCTGTATGATGACCGTGACGCTGCCGTCGGGCATCTCGAAGGTCTTGAGGATTTGGGCCGACACGCCCACCTTATACAGGTCGTCAAGCCCGGGCTCATCGACATTCGACTCTTTTTGCGCAATCACGCCGATGGGCTTGCGTCGGCGGCTGTATTCCTTCACGATCTGGATCGACTTCTCGCGCCCCACGGTGATGGGGATGACCGTGCCGGGATAAAGCACCGAGTTGCGCAAAGGCATGATGGGCAGCTCGTCGGGCACGTCGCCGCCTTGCTTCAACTGGCCGTTATCAATCGTAAAGACAGGGATGAACTCGGCATCCGTGTCGATCATATCTGACATCAATTCGGTTTCGACTTTGTAACTCATAGAAACTTCTTTTTGAACATTGACTGGCGACAAATTGTCAGTCCGCCGCCGTTTCACACCTTATTATATTGGTGGCGCAAAGATACGGCAAAGATAATGCCAAGGCACAAAAAAAGCCCTCGCGATAGGCAAGAGCTTCCCTTTTTCGGTTTCGTCCAACACTTACTTGGCTTCCTTCTTCTCGAAGAACTTCTTGTACTTGTTGTTGAACTTGTCCACGCGACCGGCACTGTCGACGAGTTTCATCTTGCCGGTGTAGAAGGGATGTGACGCGCTGGAGATTTCCAGTTTCACCAAGGGATATTCGTTGCCGTCTTCCCATTTGATGGTTTCCTTGGTGTTGATGGTCGAACGCGACAGGAAGGTCGCATCGTTTGACATATCTTTGAAAACAACCAGTCTGTAGTTCTTGGGGTGAATGTCTTTTTTCATCGCTTACTTTCCTTTTGATTTTGAGTGCGCAAAAGTACAACAATTTCTTGGAATGGCAATCGGTTTGGGGAGATTTTTTTGCCAAATAAACACAAATTACTGTATTTCAAAACATTAACAACACTTTTATTCAAGAAATCGGGTTCATTTTCGACAAATGCCAAATTCACCAACAAATTTCGGCCAAATTTACCAATGAATGATTATTTTGTATTGTTACAGCCGTAAAAAGCTCATTTACAATAAGATAACAAAAACAATTCCTACCGCCGCGCAAAATCTGCCGCGCGGAGTTGGGTGGCGCACTCCCGTGCGCACCCCGCCCCGACAGATTTTGCTTCCGCCCGTCTCGCCCGTGGGCGCAACGGAACAAGGGTCAGTTCTCACGGACAGGGCGCACACTGAAGCCATAGTTACGGTCGTAGTAGTTCATGTAGCAATAGTCCGAATTGAAGTTGAGGCCCCACGCGTAGTGCGGGTAGTCGGTGACAAGCGACCGAGGCCAGTAGAGGCCGTTGGAGCCGGTGCCGATGAGGCCAGAGTCCCAACGGTTGCCGGCAGCGGGCAGGAAGAGACTGTTGCCATTGCTCGCAGTAAACAGCCTTCCGTTCACGCCGTTCTGGGTCGTCCATGTATTCGTTGTGTTTTGGTAAAGCTCCTCCCATTGCTCATGGGTGGGCATACACCATCTGCTGCCCCAGTTGGCCGTGGCCGCGTCGTCGCCCGGCTGCAAAACGGTCAGGTTGTCGGTGAAGCCGTTGTAGCCGTAGCAGGAAGCGTTGCAGTATTTTGTCAATTGGTCGTAACCGCCGTTGCACCACTTGTAGGTGCTCCAATTATAGTAGTCCTTGGTTTGCGTCTCGCCCCAGGCGAAATAGTCGCCATAGCCTTCGGGCGTTGTGGCGCCCACGTTGCAAGCAGCCCACAAAGTACTACTTGGCAAGCCGAGGTCAACATAAGTGTGTCCATTGGTGGTTCCATCACCATTAGCATTGTCCTCTTTTTTACATCCAGCAGCACAAACGACCACCGTCATGAGCACTATGGCTACCATAGCCTTCATTACCTTATTCATAACTTATTTGAATTTTGAGGTTATTGTTCATTTGATGCCGCAAAATTAAGAAACAAATCCAAAACATCATCATAAATCGTGCTGTTTCCTTTAATGCTGCGGATATTTGTGCTATATTTGCATCCAAAATCAACCCTTTGCAACTATGGCCCTACTCACCGACATCAATGATTTGCTCAACAAGCGCAAGGTGGAATCAGACGAATTAGGCCATTGAGGAAATCATCGAAAAAGACCAAAACAAGGACTTGACCGATAGACAACGCCGCATCCTTTTGGCAATAGGCGGCGATGTCCCATTAAATGTCCCATAACACCAATTGCAAGTCGCATTGACGACTTGACATCACTGTTTGTGACTTCAAACGACACAAAATCCACCCCAAAACCCTCCCCAATCCGCCGAAAAACCTAATTATTTCAAAAAAGGTGCAACCACTCACTTTTATTTGCTATCTTTGCGGCAAAATAAACGAGTAAAACTCAAACAACAAATTATAAATCAAACTTTTAAATCAACAATTTGAAATGAAACAGGCTTTTAATTTCAACGCAGGTCCCTGCGTTCTGCCTAAACAGGCCATCGAAAGCACCGTCAAGGCGCTCTACGATTTCGACAACACCGGTATCGGCATCGCCGAGATTTCACACCGCACCCCCGGCTGGGAGCGCATCATGGCTGAGACCCGCCAACTCTGGCGCGACCTCCTCAACATCCCCGAAGAGTACGAAGTCCTCTTCCTCGGCGGCGGCGCCAGCACCCAGTTCTTCACCGTGCCCGCCAACCTGATGAAGACCAAGGCCGCCTACCTCCAGACCGGCGTCTGGGCCAAGAAGGCCGCCAAGGAAGCCAAGCTGTTCGGCAAGGTCGACATCGTCGCTTCGAGCGAGGACAAGACCTACACCTACATCCCGAAGGGCTACGAAATCCCGATGGATGCCGACTACTTCCACATCACGACCAACAACACGATTTACGGCACCGAAATCAAGTACGACATGGACTGCCCCATCATGCTTGTGGCCGACATGAGCTCCGACATCATGAGCCGTCCCGTCGACGTGAAGAAATACGGACTCATCTACGGTGGCGCCCAGAAGAACGTCGGCCCCGCCGGCGTCACCTTCGTCATCGTCAAGAAGAGCATCCTCGGCAACATCGGCGACCGCGCCTACATGAACCCGCTACCCACCATGGTTGACTTCCGCACCCATGCAGCCGAAGAAGCCAAGAACATCTCGATGTTCAACACCCCGCCCGTACTGCCCATCTTCATGATGCACGAGACCCTCGTGTGGCTGAAGGACACCATCGGTGGCGTCGAGGCCATGAATAAGATCAACATGAAGAAGTCAACCATGCTCTATGAGGAAATCGACCGCAACAGCATGTTCGTCGGCACCGCCGAGAAGGAAGACCGTTCCATCATGAACCACTGCTGGGTGATGGCTCCGGGCTACGAGGACAAGCAAGACGCCTTCATGGCCTATGCCAAGGAGCGCGGCATGGTCGGCATCAAGGGACACCGCTCGGTCGGCGGCTTCCGCGCCAGCCTCTACAACGCCTGCCCGATTGAGGCCGTCGAAGCCCTCGTGCAGTGCATGCAAGACTTTGAGAAAGCGAACAAATGATTCAAGATTTAAAATTCAAAATTTAAAATTCAATCATGAAAGTATTAGTTGCAACTGAAAAGCCCTTCGCCAAGATCGCTGTTGACGGCATCCGCGAAGTGGTGGAGAAGAACGGCTACGAGCTGGCTCTTTTGGAAAAATATACCGACGTGAACGACCTCTACAAGGCCGTTGCCGATGCCGACGCCCTCATCGTGCGTTCAGACAAGGTGACGAAGGAAGTCATCGACCACGCCAACAACCTGAAGATCGTCGTCCGTGCGGGCGCCGGCTTCGACAACCTCGACCTTGAGGCCTGTACCGCCCGTGGCATCGTGGCCATGAACACCCCCGGACAGAACAGCAACGCCGTGGCCGAATTGGTGATGGGCATGTTGGTCTATGCCGTGCGTAACTTCTACAACGGCAAGAGCGGCACCGAGCTGATGGGCAAGAAACTCGGCCTGTTGGCCTTCGGCAACGTGGGTCGCAACGTGGCCCGCATCGCCAAGGGCTTCGGCATGGAAGTGTATGCCTTCGACGAGTTCGTCCCCGCCGACAAGATTGAAGAGGCTGGCGTTCACGCCGTCGCCAACCGCGATGCCCTCTTCGAGACCTGCGACGTGGTGAGCCTCCACATCCCGGCCACTGCCGAGACCAAGCAGAGCATCAACTACGCCGTGGTCAATAAGATGCACAAAGGCGGCATCCTCGTCAACACGGCACGCAAGGAAGTCATCAACGAGCCTGAGCTGCTCAAGCTGATGTCCGAGCGCACCGACCTGAAGTATGTCACCGACATCATGCCCGACGCCGATGCCGAGTTCAAGGCTTTCGAAGGCCGCTACTTCGCTACGCCCAAGAAGATGGGTGCCCAGACCGAAGAGGCCAACGTCAACGCCGGCATCGCTGCCGCCAACCAGATTGCCGACTTCTTCAAGACCGGCAACCGCCGTTTCCAAGTGAACAAGTAAACCAACGAACCGCGAAAGACACCGCAAGCGTGGCTTGTGGTGTCTTTTCCTTAATTGCCTGATAATGATTCCTGAAAACACAAAAGCAATCAACTTCTTCAAGTTTGAGGGACTCCGCATCTACCACAAGTCCGTCGACTTCACCAACGCCATCCTCTCTTTGGGCAACACCTGCCAGACCGAGGCCCATCGCCTGCTGTTGGAGCGTTTCGTCAACGAAGCCATGCAAATCTCCAACTGCCTCATCGAAGGCTCAGCCAACACGAGGGCAGCCTTCATTGAAGACCTGCAACGTGCCAAGGTTAGCATCGGCAAATGCGTGGCGATAAACACCTTGGCCGCCAAGCAACATTTGATCGACGAAACCCAAGAAGGCGACATCCGCAACGAGTTGATGGAACTCACCAAGATGGTCGGCGCCCTGATCATTTCTTTTCAGAAACACGATGCAGTCAACGCCCTTGAAGAATGATTGTCGACGAAAACAACCTAACGAAACATCATTAAAACCCTAATACAATGTCAGTTATCAAACCGTTCAAAGGATGGCGTCCCGGCGTGGACATCGTCCAGAAATTGGCCTCACGCCCCTACGACGTGCTGAACACCGAAGAGGCACGCAAGGAATGCGAAGGCAACCCCTACAGCCTGCTCCATGTGACCAAGGCCGAAATCGACCTGCCCGAAGGCCACAAGGACAGCGACCTCGAAACCTATCTGAAAGTCGTCGAGAACTTCAACAGCTTCAAGGACTTCCGATGGATCAAGCAAGACGAGGAAGAGAAACTCTACATCTATGCCCAAAGCATGAACCCCACCGAGGCCAACGCCCACTGGCAATATGGCATCGTGGCCTGCGCCTACAGCGAGGACTATGTCAACAAAATCATCAAGAAGCACGAGCTGACCCGTAAGGACAAGGAGGAAGACCGCATGAAGCACGTCCGCCTCACCAACGCCAACGTCGAGCCCGTGTTCTTCGCCTATCCCGCCGTGGCTGAAATCGACACCATCGTGAGCAAGGTCACCGCCGAGAAGCCCGTCTATGACTTCATCGCCAAGGAAGACGGCTTCGGCCACCGCTTCTGGATCATCGATGACAAGGCCACCATAGCCCGCCTGGTCGAACTCTTCGACAAGAAGGTGCCGGCCATGTACATCGCCGACGGTCACCACCGTAGCGCAGCAGCAGCCCTCGTCGGACAGGAGAAGAAGGAAAAGAACCCCGCCCACACCGGCAAGGAGGAGTACAACTACTTCATGACCGTCATCTTCCCCGACAACCAGCTGAACGTCATCGACTACAACCGCGTCGTGAAAGACCTCAACGGACTCAGCACCAAGGACTTCTTCAAGGCCCTGCAAGAGAACTTTGACATCGAATGCAAGTGCAACTGCACCAAAGACGGCGGCAAGTGCAACTGCGAGTTCCCCTGCCACTGCGAGTGCGACACCGAGTACAAGCCCAACAAGCTCCACAACTTCTCGATGTACATCGAAGGCGTGTGGTACAGCCTGACGGCCAAGCCCGGCACCTACGACGACAACGACCCCATCGGCGTGCTCGACGTCACCATCCTCAGCAACCTTGTCTTGGACAAGATTCTGGGCATCAAGGACTTGCGCACCGACAAGCGCATCGACTTCGTGGGTGGCATCCGTGGCCTCGGCGAACTGAAGCGTCGCGTGGACAGCGGTGAAATGAAGGTCGCCTTCGCGCTCTATCCCGTGAGCATGAAGCAGATCATCGACATCGCCGACACCGGCAACATCATGCCTCCCAAGACCACTTGGTTTGAGCCTAAACTGCGCTCGGGGTTGGTCATCCACACGCTGGATTAAGGCACGAGACTTTATGACACGGGACAATGGTCGTTGAGCTAATCGAAAACACCTTGTCCCGTGTTTTTAATTCTTTGAAAATGAATCTCACCCCCAACCTCATCAAGCACTACGCCGACTATCTCCGGCTTGAGCTTTCGCTGTCGGAGAACAGCATCGAGGCTTATTGCCACGACGTTCATTTGTTCCTGCAATACCTTGAAGCCCAAAGCCTTTCAACCAACATCGAGGAAATCAAGCAAGAAACCATCGAGAATTTCTTTGCCTATCTCTATGACTTGAACATCGGAGCCACCTCGCAAGCCCGCATCCTGTCGGGGCTGAAGTCGTTTTGGCGTTACCTGACCCAAGAGGGAATCGCCGACAAAGACCCTACCCTGCTCATATCCTCGCCCACCCTGGGTCGCCATCTCCCCGAAGTGCTCTCCTACGAGGAAATCCAAAAGATGATCGACAGCATCGACCTGAGCCTGCCCAACGGCCACCGCAACAAGGCCATGATCGAGGTGATGTACGGCTGCGGACTGCGCGTTTCGGAACTCATTGGATTGCAAGTCAGCGACATATACCGCAACGACGGTTTCCTCCGCATCTTCGGCAAAGGTAGCAAGGAACGCCTCGTGCCCATCGGCGACAGCAGCCTGAAAATCTTGTTTCAGTATATTGACGGGGCAAGGCTCCACATCACGCCCAAGCCCAAATTCACCGACACGGTCTTCCTCAACAGCCGAGGCACAGGCTTGACAAGGCAAATGGTCTTCCTGATTGTCAAGGACTTGGCCGAGAAAAACGGCATCACCAAAAGCATCAGTCCGCACACATTCAGGCACAGCTTTGCCACACACTTGCTTGAAGGCGGCGCCAATCTGCTCGCCGTCCAGCAGATGCTCGGCCACGCAAGCGTCAGCACCACGGAGATTTACACGCATATCTCCGACGAATTGCTCCGCGACACACTAACCAGCTATCATCCGCGTTTTAAGAAATAGTTCTATCTTTGCAAAAAATTCCCACTATGGACACCACCAACTTCGATTTTCTGAAAAACCTCCGTCCCGACCGCTTCTTCCTCTTGGCCGGCCCTTGCGTCATCGAGGACGAGACCTCGCCCCTCTTCATCGCCGAGACCTTGAAAAACATCTGCCAAAAACTTGACATTCCATTGGTTTTCAAAGGCTCATACCGAAAAGCCAACCGCTCACGACTGGATTCTTTTACCGGCATCGGCGACGAGAAAGCGCTGAAAGTGCTGCAAAAAGTGAGGCAGGAATTTGAGGTTCCCGTGGTGACCGACATCCATTCCGCCGAGGAAGCACCGATGGCAGCCGAATACGTCGACGTCCTGCAAATTCCGGCTTTCCTCTGCCGTCAGACCGACCTCCTTGTGGCCGCCGCCAAAACAGGCAAGGCCGTCAACATCAAGAAAGGGCAGTTCCTCTCAGGCGAGGCGATGGGCTTTGCCGTCGAGAAGGTGCGTCAGTCGGGCAACGACAAGGTGATGCTTACCGAGCGCGGCTCGATGTTCGGCTATCAGGATTTGGTGGTCGATTACCGTAACATCGCCGCCATGCAGCAGTTTGAAGTGCCTGTAATACTGGATGTTACGCATTCCTTGCAACAACCCAACCAAAGCAGCGGCGTCACGGGAGGAAAACCCGAACTCATCGGCCTCATCGCCAAGGCAGGCATCGCAGCGGGTGCCGACGGCATCTTCATGGAGGTGCATCCAGAGCCTGAAAAAGCCAAGTCCGACGGGGCCAACATGCTCCGCTTAGACTTGGCTCAAAAGTTGCTTCAGCAATTGGTGCGAATCAAGGAAGCCCTTTGATTACTGCATCCTCATATTCACAATTTGTCCCGTCTCGGTGTCGAAAACCAATTTCGCGTTGGTGACGGGAGCCGTCAGCAAAGCACCCAACTGATTGACAATCAAGCGTTCCTCTATCAAGGTATGTCCGTCAATAGCCACTTTCACGTTGGCCGTTTCGGGAATGCGGTAAAACACCTTGTTCTCATACGACATCGACTCCACCGCCGACTGGCTCGGTGCGTTGATGGCCGCCGTGGTGTTGAGCGAAAGGGTTTGCACCGTTATCATGCTGCCCGATCCGCCGGTACCCACCGTAAGGCCGTCGGTTTCGGAGAACTTGGCCACGGTTTGCGTGACGACTTCCTTGTTCGGAATCACATACACGGTCGTCACCACCTGCCTGACGACACGCTTGCCCAAAAGCAGGCTGGTGTATTCCTTCTCCATGTCGTCCAAGCGTTTGTACATGGCGCTGAACGTCTCGGGGTTGGAGGCCATCTCGACATCGCCCGAAATCAGGTAGAACTTGGCCTTGCGAATCTCCGCAATCTGGTCGGCCACCTCTTTGGCCAACTGGGCGTTACTCTTCCCAGCCGTCATCAGGCCGGTGAAGCCCGTGCCAAAGGCGGTTTCGGCTTGGCAGCAGGATTGAGGCTCCGTTGCTGCGACAACAGGCGTCACGGCCTCGGCCTCCGTCGCATTGCCGATGCCCACGCTGCGGATGATACCATTCGGCATCACGTCGAATTGCGCCTTGCTACCACCTCTCGCGCTGTTTATCGTCACGAAAAACAACGCATTGGGGTCGGGATTGGCAACAGCCGACATCTTCACATCAAGCAATTGATACTCAGTGGTTTCATATTCCACATAATCCTCCATCTCAAAATAATTGGAGGCATAGTCGCTGAGCGGACCTTTCACCAACTCGGTCTCTTCGATGACGAAATCCAGTTTCAGCATGGTCTGCGGCAAGGAATAATACAAGCCGTTCTGCTGCCCCGGTGTGACGTTCTTGGCAAAAGTCGTGGTGAATTGCGCCCGCGCCTGACCCGCCATAGCAGTCATGGCCAACAGAGCCAATAAGAATTTTGTGACAAACTTGTTCATTTCTATACGGTTTTAATTCAAACTCCAAAAGTACATATTTTTCTTCAATTCCCTCAAGCCTTGGCGTTTTTTTCCCTGTGGCTGAACGCCAACAAAGCCAAAAATGTCAGCAATCCGTTGACAATCAATATCTCGAACCCGAATTGATAGCCGCCAAACAACTGCCGCGAATACATCTTGAGGAGGTAACTGACGACAGGCGACGCAACGGCAATGTAAGGTACGGCCCCGTCGACGACCTTCCGGTTTTTCATGAAAAGGCCAAAGGAATACAAGCCCAACAAAGGCCCGTAAGTGAATCCCGCGATGTCGAACACCTTGTCAATCAGCGATTCGTTGTGGAACGGCCGGAACGCGATGATAACCAACAAGTAAAGCAAGGCAAAGCCCACATGCACCCATTTGCGGTATTTCGTGACCTGCTGCTCGGGCATCTGCTTCCTGTCGAAGTGCATGAAGTCGAAGCAAAACGTTGTGGTCAAGGCTGTTAGCGTCCCGTCGGCACTGGAATAGCCCGCCGCCACCAAGCCGACGACAAAGACCACCGCCGTAAACTTGCTCAGCGAGAAGGCCACCGAAGGGAAGATCTTGTCGTTGACCACCACGCCAGCCTCGTTCACAGGCAATTGGAATCCCGTGGCTTGGGCATAATAGATCAAGGCCGCGCCCAAACAAAGGAACAAGGCATTGACCACCACGAAAAGCAAACTCGACGTCATCACATTCTTTTGGGCATCGCGCAAGTTTTTGCAAGTCAAGTTCTTTTGCATCATGTCCTGATCCAGGCCCGTCATGGTGATGGTGATGAACATTCCCGCCAGCACCTGCTTGACCCAGAACTTGTTGTGTGCCCAGTCGGTCTCGAACATCTTGGTATAGCCCCGTTCGGAAGCCGATTGCAACAGGTCGCCCAACGAAAGATGCAGGTTACGGAGGATATAGAACGCAGTCAAAAAAGCTGCCAGTAGCAAGAATGTGGTCTGCAAGGTATCGGTCCACACCACCGTCTTAATGCCTCCCTTGAAGGTATACAGCAAGATGATGGCGATGAAGATGACCGCAGGCACCCAAAACGGTATTCCCCATGCCTTGAATACGAACTCATAGAGCACAAACACAACGAGATACATCCTCAAGGCCGAGCCCAAAAGTCGCGACAGGATGAAAAACGCCGCGCCCGTCTTCTCCGACTTGGGCCCGAAACGCATATTCAAATAGGTATAGATGGAAGTGAGGTTCAGCCGGTAATACAAAGGCAACAAAAAGAGCGCAATCACCGCATAACCAAGCACATAGCCCAACACCAAGGGCATATAGGTGAACTGCCCCGTATACACGCCACCCGGCACCGACATGAAAGTGACGCCCGACAAAGAGGCGCCAATCATGCCGTAGGCCACCACAAACCACGGCGAGTTCTTGTTGCCACGGAAGAAGGCGGCATTATCGGATTTCCTCGATGTGAAGTGCGAAACGACAAACAACAGGACCGTGTAGGCCAAAAAAACAAGAAGAATGGTGCTTGGGCTCATGGTTTTGAGGTTTTAAAGCGCAAAAATAGGAATAAAAAGGCTGCCATGCTGAAAATTTGACTATTTTTGCGCCTCAAAACAACGGAAAAGAACACTATCAAAAAGCAAAAGAAATGAAGTTTTATGACATTGATGCCGTTTTCACCTTCGGGAAATACGAGGGCATGACCATCGCCGAGGTGTATCAAAAAGACCCCAAGTACCTGAAATACTGCGAAGAGAACATCGACGAGTTCTATGTATCGCCTTCGGTGATGCGCGAACTGAAATCGATGAACCGCAGCATCAACGATTCGGCCCTGTTGGATGTCAACTTCGACAAGATGAGCGACGACGAAATCAGCAGTTTCATCAGCGGCCACGAAGAGGAAGAGGCTTTTGACGAAGAACGCTTGGAACGCGACTTCGACTGGGAGAACAACGACTTTGCCGACGATTCGCCCTTCGACGAGTTTGAGGACGAATTCGACGAGGACGAGTTTGCCGACGAGTTTGGCGACAGCTTCGACGAGGGCTTCGACGGCAACATTGACGATTTGTATTGAATAACGAAGTAATACGAAAAAAAGCCACCATACGGTGGCTTTTTTCATACAACATTGATACGCTCCGATATGGAATATACCCGTTTGTCGCGCTGCGTCGAGGTGACCATTTCGGCGAGGAAACCCGTCGAGAACAGCTGCACGCCGATGATGATGGCCAACAGCGCGAAATAGAACAACGGTCGGTTCGTCATGCCGTAGGCGTGGGCAAACAGACGGATGCAGGCTAAATAGATGGCGATGACGAATCCAATCAGGAAGGTGATCGAACCAAGCAGGCCGAAGAAGTGCATCGGGCGGTTGCTGAACTTCGAGATGAAGCCGATGGTCAACAGGTCGAGATAGCCGCGCACGAAACGGCTCATGCCGAACTTGCTCGAGCCGTATTTCCGCTTCTGGTGGTGGACCACCTTCTCCCCGATGTGGCTGAAACCGTTCATCTTGGCGATGACAGGGATGTAACGGTGCATCTCGCCATACACTTGGATGCTCTTCACCACCTCGTTGCGATAGGCTTTCAGGCCGCAGTTGAAGTCGTGCAACTTGATGCCCGACATCACTCGCGTGGTCCAGTTGAAGAGCTTGGAGGGGATGTTTTTGGCAATCTTGGAGTCGTAACGCACTTTCTTCCAGCCCGATACGAGGTCGTAACCGTCCTCTTTGATCATCTTGTAGAGTTCGGGGATTTCGTCCGGGCTGTCTTGCAAGTCGGCATCCATGGTGATGACCACGTCGCCTTCAACGACCTTGAAGCCTTCGTTCAGCGCTGGCGACTTGCCATAGTTCCTGCGGAAGCGCAAGGCCTTCACGTTGGGATTGGCCTCGGAAAGCTGTTGGATGACGGCCCACGAATTGTCGGTGGAGCCATCGTCAACGAAGACGATTTCATAGGAGAAGCCATGCTCGTCCATCACCCGACGGATCCACGCCTCCAACTCGGGCAG
>FLNV01001640.1_pt1 | contig 22727 bp, 18 predicted proteins | sample 1140351 | NCBI WGS metagenome assembly FLNV01 (sample SAMEA3878207, study PRJEB12797) | bioreactor metagenome | biome: Moose rumen | place: Sweden | collected 2011-10
GCAAACACCGAGCCGCTGCGGTTGAAGTTCTCGACCACATGACGGTCGTATTCGAGCACGTTGGCGAAATCCTCCGGCCCGACATACGGGATGATGTTGGAGCCAATCTCCATGTATTGCACCCGTTCCCAATAGCTGCGGTCTTTCTCGTGGTCGATGTCGATGGTCACGTCGCTGGCGTTGAGCAGGCGGACGTTGGTCTCGTCCTCGTCGCCGTAGGCACGCGGCACCACGAAAAGCACATCCACATCGTTCTTGGCCAAGCCTTTGGTCATGCCGAAGCAGGCCGTGCCGAGGCCGCCCGTGATATGCGGGGGAAACTCCCAGCCAAACATCAAGACTCTCATTTTGGGCCTCCTTTCTTGTTAAGTCCGTCAATCAAATACTTGAGATACAGCAACGCTCCGACGCTCGTCGATTGCGAGATGCAGCCACGCGCCTCGAAGGGCGGGTTGCCGTCGTAGATCTCCGACACCGTCCCGATGCCGTTGTCCTTGATGGCCTCCTCGAAACCGTTATACAAGTCTTCCAAATATGGCAACGAGGTCTTCCCAAACAGCTTCACCGAGAGGTCGGCATAGAACGCAATCAGCCACGGGAAGGCCGTGCCGTTGTGGTAGGCACGTTCACGCTCACTGTGGTTGCCGATGCTGATGCCCTTGTAGCTCTCGTCGTTCGGCGACAAGGAACGTATTCCCCTGGGGGTCAGCAGCTCGGAATGGGCGATGTCGAAGGCGCGTTTTTGCATAGTTTCCGTCATCGGGCTGAAAGGCAAGGCCGCAGCAAGCATCATGTTGGGGCGCACCTGCGCGTTCTTTTCGCTGCTGTTCACGAAGTCGTAGAAACCGTCGGTCACTTGGTTATGGAAGGTGTCGGCAAACGAAGCCTTCACCTTATTAATAATGGTTTTCCATTTCTCCAAAAGCGGGTTCTTCGGCTCGGCGGCCTCCGAAAGCTCCACGGCATAGCACATGGCATTGTACCACAGCGCATTGACCTCGATTGCCAAGCCCGTGCGCGGTGTCCAAGGTTTGCCTTGGGCGAACACGTTCATCCATGTCAAGGCAAGGTCGCGGTTGCCGGCATAGAGCAGGCCGTTGTCGAGCACATGCACGTTGAAGTCGGTGCCCGCGATGAAGCTCTCCAAGATGGTCGTCATGGGTTTCTTGTATTTGCGCCAGATGTCTTTCTTCGCCTTGCCGAGCATCTTCTCGTAAAGTTGCAGCACGAAGAAGAACCACAGGGGAGAGTCAACCGCCGTGAAATACAGGCTCTTCTGGTAATAACGATGCGGGAAGAACGGCCCTTGCATCCTCGAAACCAGGTAGTCGAGCGCGTCGGTGAAGGTCTTCTCGTCGCCTTGCGCCAAGGCGATGCCGGGCAAGGAGAGGAACGTGTCGCGGCTGCAACTGCCGAACCACGGGAAGCCTGCCCAGAGGCGTGTACCTTTCTCGTCGCGGATGATGAACTGGTCGGCGGCTTTCAGAAGGCAGTCCTCGTAACTCGTCTGCGGCAGCAACTTCTTCACCTCGGCCTCGCATTGCCGCTTGATAGCCGCAGGATTCTCCTCCTGCAAGCTCACCGAAAGAATCACCGTGTCGCCTTGTTTCATCTGCAATTCGAAGAAACCCGGAACGAACTGGTCCTCAACGGCTTCGTAGCCACGTTCCTGCTCGCGGATGTAGAACATGTTGTAGTACCAATGCGGCACATGGGTGTATTCCGCCGCCTTGGAGAACTGGAGATACAGCCGCGAATAGTCCTTGTAGAGCTGCCACGACGCGCCGTTTTTCACCAACTCCACCTTGTGGCTGGCGTCGTAGTTCTCGTGCGTCAGCATGTGGACGTTGCGGAAGGCGAGGAACGGCAACACGCGCAAGGTGATGGGCACCGCCGACTCCTGCAACGTGTAGCGCACAAAGAGCCGCGCCTCGGTGGACGAGAAAATCAGCTCCTTGTCGAGCACCACGTTGCCGATGCGGTAGGTCAGCTTGGGCATGGGGTCGGCGCTGAAGTCGCGGATGTACTTGTGGCCACGGGGGGCAAACACGCCGTCGGGGTACATGTGTACGCCCAAATGGAACTCCTCCTTGTTCTCGATGACGGTCTCGTCGAGGCTCGACAGCAAGACATGGTTGTTGTTGTCCAATTGCGGTTGCGGCACGACCAACAGACCGTGGTATTTACGAGTGTTGCAGCCAATCACCGTGGTGGCCAAAAACGCCCCTTTTGCATTCGAGCGCAGTACCTCACGGTTGAGCGTAAACTCAAGATTGACCAGTTTCTTCTTGTCCCAGGAAATGTAACTCATAATAGTTTTTCTTTCAAAACGACTACAAAAATAGTGATTTTCTTTTATGCAAGCAAAAAATGTATAATTTTGCAGCAAATAAGCCGCAACGCCCAAATCAGCAGCCCGACGGCTTTCCAAACATCACAAAAACGCGCACATGACCCCTCAACAACAGAAAAAGACAGCCAAGCATTTTGCCGAATCATGGCAAGGCAAAGGCTATGAAAAGGGCGAGACACAACGCTTTTGGTTGGATTTGCTCCACAATGTCTTCGGCGAGGACGACCCGACAAAGACGACACAATTCGAGATTCCCGTCAAGACCATCACCAAAGAGAAAGGGGCCGACTTCATCGACGGCTACATCACCCCTGCCAAGGTGCTGATTGAGCAGAAAGGCGCACATGTTGACTTGGCTGCAAAGGCCAAGCAAAGCGACGGCTCGGAACTCACGCCCTACCAGCAGGCACGCCGCTATGCCGAAGGCCTGCCCTTGTCGCAGAAGCCACGGTGGATTGTCACCTGCAACTTCAGGGAGTTTTGGGTTTACGACATGGAACGGCCCAACGGCGAGCCACAGAAAATAGCGTTGGAGAACCTTGAAAACGAGTATTATAGACTTCAGTTCCTCGTCGACCTGAAGAACGAGAACATCCGCCGCGAAGAAGAGGTTTCGCTGAAGGCGGGCGAATTGGTCGGCAAGCTCTACGACGCGCTCATCAAGGAATACATCGAACCCGACGAAAGCAGCTTGCGCTCGCTCAACATCCTGTGCGTCAGGATCGTGTTCTGCCTCTATGCCGAAGATGCAGGACTGTTTGCCACGCGCACGAGTTTCGAGGACTACATCCGCAGCTTCAACCTGCCCGACCTGCGCGACGGTATCATCAAGCTGTTCAAGGCCTTGGACACCAAAATGGAGCAACGCGACAAGTACGACCTGAAAATCAAGGTGTTCCCCTACGTCAACGGCGGCCTTTTCGCCGACCAAGGCATCGAAATCCCGAACTTCACTGAGGAAATCGTCGACGTGTTGGTACACCATTGCTGTCCCTTCGACTGGAGCGAGATCTCGCCCACCATCTTCGGAGCGGTGTTTGAGAGCACCCTCAACCCCGAAACGCGGCGCAAGGGCGGGATGCACTACACGAGCGTCGCCAACATCCACAAGGTCATCGACCCGCTCTTCATGGACGACCTCAACGCCGAGTTCGAGAGCCTCACAGGAGCGCGGATGTCCCCATCCGCAAAAACCGACGCCCAAATCGGAGCGCGGACATCCCCGTCCGCAAAACGCCAAAGCCTCCTCGCCTTCCAGCACAAACTCGGCTCGCTCACCTTCCTCGACCCGGCTTGCGGCAGCGGCAACTTCCTGACGGAGACATACTTGAGCCTGCGCCGGTTGGAGAACAAGGTGATTTCCGCGCTGAACAAGGGAGAAAAGGTGCTTGGCTTCAACGACGAGTTCATCAAGGTGAGCATCAACCAGTTCTACGGCATCGAAATCAACGACTTCGCCGTGACGGTGGCCAAGACCGCCCTATGGATTGCCGAGAGCCAGATGGTGGCCGAAACCGAGGCCATTTTGGGCATGAACCTCGACTTCCTGCCCTTGAAAGACCATGCCAACATCGTGGAAGGCAACGCCTTGCGCATGGACTGGTGTACACTTGCCAAAGACACGCGCAGCTCCTACCTCTATGCCAAAAAGCTCAACGTGTTTGAGGTTGAAAACCTTCCCGACGAAATACTCAACGCTCCCATTATGGCGTGCGAGTCGGGGGCGGAATACGGCAAGGTCTATGACGAGTTGAACGTCGTGGCTATGGAGGTCGAAAAGAAGACGCTACCGTCGAGGCCGATACCCAAGCCCGTCGTCTACGACTACATCATCGGCAACCCGCCGTTTGTGGGAGCAAGCATGATGAGCGACTTGCAAAAGCAAGATGCCGTCAGTATTTTCGGGAAGGTCAAGCTGTCAAACAGCATTGATTATGTTGGCGCTTGGTATCACAAGGCAGCCGAATTGATGTCAAAGAATCCCAAAACGCACACGGCATTCGTGTCCACCAACAGCATTTCGCAAGGCGAACAAGTGGCCGCGCTTTGGAGTCCCCTCATCAAAAGATACAATGTCGGAATCGACTTCGCCTATCGCACATTCCGTTGGGACAGCGAGTCAGAACAAAAAGCCCATGTGCATTGCGTCATCATCGGTTTTTCTGTCAACGATTCGGTTTTCAAAAAAGCAACGCCTTGCCGCCTCTATCTTGCCGACGGGCAAACCATCGACGCCAAGAACATCAATCCCTACCTGATTGACGCTCCCAATGTCCTAGTGGAAAGCAGGCCGAGGCCAATATGCAAAGTGGAGTGTATGATCTACGGGAACAAGCCTACCGACGGAGGCAATTTCATACTTTCGGAAGAGGAGAAAGATGCCATCTTGCGCAAGGAACCTTCGCTGCAAAAGTACATCCATCCCTACATTGGGGCCGTTGAGTTCATCAACAACAAGGTTCGCTATTGCCTTTGGCTGCAAGGTATTTCGCCTGCCGAATTGAGGAACAGCCCTATTTTATATGAGCGGGTCCAGAATGTCAAGCGATTGCGGGAAGCCAGTAGTTCCGCTGCAACGAGGCAAAAGGCTGCCGTGCCGCATGAGTTTTTCTTCATGTCGCAACCGACAACGCCTTATTTGATTATCCCGCGCGTGTCGTCGGAAAACCGGCTTTATGTACCTATTGGTTTCATGTCTCCCGAAACCATTGCCTCCGATGCCTGCTCCATCATTCCCAACGCAACGCTTTTCCATTTCGGGATATTGACCAGCCGAGTCCACATGGCATGGATGCGCGTGGTTGCAGGCCGGTTAAAATCCGATTATCGGTATTCGGGAAGCGTGGTTTACAACAACTTCCCGTGGCCCCTCAAGGACGCGAAGATTGTATCTTCGCAAAACAACACCAAGGAAGCGAAGATTCCATCTTCGCAAAACGACACCAAGGAAACGAAGATTCCATCTTCGCAAAACGACACCAAGGAAACGAAAGGTGAAGTTGGAAACTTCACCTCCTTGATTGAGAGTACCGCCCAAGCCATCCTCGATGCCCGCGCCCTCTATCCCGATTCGTCGCTTGCCGACCTCTACGACGAGACCACCATGCCCATCGAGCTTCGTCGCGCCCATCGCGAGAACGACAAGGCTGTGATGGCCGCCTACGGCTTCAAGCCCGACATGGCGGAGAGCGAAATCGTCGCGGAACTGTTCCGAATGTACGACAAAATCATAAAATCCCATGTCTAAAAAACTCATCAAAATGATCGCATTAAGCGCAATCACCTTGGCCTCGTGCAACTCGAAAAACGAGCCTAAGACCGAGACCGAAACCTCGAATCCGTTCCTCACGGAATACACGACACCCTTCCAAGTGCCGCCTTTCGACCAAATCAGGAACGAACACTATCTGCCTGCTTTTGAGGCCGGTATCGCCGAGCAACAGGCCGAAGTGGAGGCCATCGTCAACAACGAGGAAACGCCCACTTTCGCCAACACCATCCTGCCTTTCGACAAGTCGGGCGAGACCTTGGACCGCGTAAGCAACGTGTTCTTCAACCTCAACGAATGCCTCACTGACGACGAGATGGTGGAAATCGCCGAGCAGGTGCTGCCCATGCTCTCGAAGCACAGCGACAGCATCATGATGAACCCCAAGCTCTTCGAACGCATCGACCATGTCTATCAACACCGCAACGAAATGGGCTTGGACGACCAACAGATCCGCGTGGTGGAGAAATACCACGAGGACTTCGTGCGCAACGGTGCCGCCCTGCCCGCCGACAAGCAAGTCGAACTGAGCCAAATCAACGAGCAACTCTCGACGCTGAGCCTGCAATTCGGCAACAACCTTTTGAAGGAAAATGCAGGCTTCAAGCTCGTCATTGAAGACGAAAAAGACCTTGCCGGCCTGCCCCAAACCAGCATCGATGCCGCCGCCGAACAAGCCAAGGCCGACGGCATGGAAGGCAAATGGGTGTTCACGCTTTCAAAACCCAGTTTGATTCCCTTCCTACAGTTTGCCGAGAACCGCGACCTGCGCGAGCGGATGTACAAGGCCTACTACAACCGTGGCGACAACGGCAACGAATACGACAACAAGCTGCTCATCAACGAAATGGTGAAGCTGCGCGTGCAGAAGGCCCAACTGATGGGTTACGACAACTACGCCGACTATGTCCTTGCCGTCAACATGGCGCACGACTCCAAGACCGTCGACAAGTTCCTCATCGACATCTTCAAGCCCGCACAGGAATTGGCCAAGCGCGAACTCGCCGAGATGCAAGCCATCGCCGATGCCGAAAAAATGGCACAAAATCCGCATACTGACGAACAGGTCTTGCTGCAAGGCTGGGACTGGTGGTACTACGCCGAGAAGCTCCGCAAGGCCAAGTACGACTTCGACGAGAACCAAATCAAGCCTTACCTCACTGTGGACAATGTGCGCAACGGCATGTTCATGGCGGCCAACAAGTTGTATGGCGTTACCTTCACGAAGAACGAGACCTTGCCCGTCTATTACCCTGGCGTGGAAACCTACGAGGTGAAGGAAGCCAACGGCGACTTCCTCGGCATCCTTTACATGGACTACTACCCGCGTGCCTCGAAGAGCGGCGGCGCATGGTGTACCGAATTCCGCAGCAGCGGCCACGACATCGACGGAAAGAAAATCTATCCCGTCGTTTCGCTCGTGATGAACTTCACGCCCGCCTCGGGCGACACCCCTGCCCTGCTCACTTGGGACGAGACCGAGACGATGTGGCACGAGTTCGGGCACTCGCTGCACGCCTTCTTCAGCGACGGACTCTACGACCGCACCTGCGGCAACGTGCCCCACGACTATGTGGAGATGCCGTCGCAAATCATGGAGAACTGGGTGGCCGAGCCTGAGGTCATCCGCATGTACGCCAAGCACTACAAGACCGGCGAACCCATGCCCGACAGCCTCATCACGAAGATCGAGAACAGCGCCTTATTCAACCAAGGCTTCATGACCACCGAACTCATCGCCGCCTCCATCTTGGACATGAAGTTCCACGAGCTGACCGAAGCCCAAGACCTCGACGTGGATGCCTTCGAGAAAGAGCAGATGGATGCCATCGGCCTGATGCCCGAGATCCTGCCCCGCTACCGCTCCACCAACTTCAGCCACATCTTCAACGGAGGCTACAGCGCGGGCTACTACGCCTACACTTGGGCCGAGGTGTTGGACAAGGACGCTTTCAACTACTTCAAGACTTCCGGCGACCTCTTCAACCCCGAGTTGGCCGCCTCGTTCCGCAAGAACTGCTTGCAGGAATGCGGCAACGACGAAGGCATGGTGCAATACCGCAAGTTCCGTGGCCAAGACCCCGACTACGAGCCTTACCTGAAAGCCCGTGGGCTGAAATAATTCCGTAAATCCACAAAAAAAATCCCGGTGGGCGATTGCCCATCGGGATTTTTCGTTTTGCGCCTTCACCTGAAACGCTCAGGCGAACAGCGTCTTGTTGTTTTCCTTCAGCTGGTACAGTTGGTCGAGTTCCTTGGTGGTCAGCCTGATTTTGGGCAAAAAACGACGGAAGTTGTCCAAGCCGTGCATGTCGGAACCCACATAGTCGTACATGCCTTGCTTGAGCATGTAATGCGATTTCTCGTAGGCCGGGTCGCCATACGCTCCCGCCAGCGAAAGCAGATTGAGCTGGAACTTATAGTTCTTTTCCTTCCATCGCTCATAATTGGCCTTGGAAGCGTATTGGTAGCGCTCAGGATGGGCAATGACAGGCTGGAAGCCCGCACACATGACGTCGTACAGCATCTCCCTGACATTGTGTTCATACATCAAGTAAGAGGTCTCGCACAAGACATGGGTACCGTTCTTATCCAAGCACAAGAAACCCGCCTCGAAATGACTCATAAACCGAGCGTCGAGCATATATTCCGCCGCAAGCCGCAACTCCACCTTGGCCACCGCTGCGGCGTCAGACTTATACCTCTCGAAAGCCTCTGTTATCGTAACACGGTCGTTGGCAGGATACTCTTTCATGAAATGCGGCGTAAACACCATCTTCTCAACGCCGTGTTCCTCAAGTCTCTTCAAGGCGTGAAGCGACTTCTCAACCGTAGGAAAACCATCGTCGACGCCTGGCAGCAGATGACAATGCACGTCACACGCGCCCCGAAAGAAATCATCCGGCAAATGATGCTTCAAAAACTGGAACATACAGCTGATGTTTTATTCCTTGCCGTCTTCAGATGCCACTGAATGGGAGTTGGAATGATGATGCTTGTGCTTCTTAGAGAATATCCTCTGATACCACTTCTTTTTCTTCTTGCTCTCATCGTTGCCATAGCCATAGCCGTAACCGTAACCGTAACCATAACCGTAACCGTAGCCATAGCCGTAACCGTAGCCATAACCATAATAACCGTAGCTACGTTTCTTCTTGTTGACCGAGTTCAACACAATGCAGAGATTCGGGAACTTACCATCCTTGTAGAACTTATCCACATCGAAGAGCAAACGCTTGTCGGTCTTGCCAGCCCTCAACACAAAGATGGTGGTATCGGCCACGCGCTTCACGATATCGGAGTCGGCCACCATGCCCACAGGCACGTTGTCGATGAAAATGTATTCGTAGCGTTTCCTCAGCTCCGCAATCAAATCGTCCAAACGGGGGTTCATCAGCAGCTCGGCCGGGTTGGGCGGGATGGGACCCGAGAAAATGACATCCAAATTCGGGATAGTCGTATCGGAATGGATAATATCGTCGATGTTATCGGTCTTACCCGAAAGATAATTGGAAATGCCCACCTTGACATTCGTATCGAAAACCTTGTTCAAGGTACCCTTGCGGATGTCCAAGTCAACCAGCACCACCTTTCTGGAGGCCATAGCGAAACTGGAAGCCAGATTCGACGACACGAAGGTTTTGCCCGACGATACCATGAACGAAGTGAACATAACGACATGTCCCCCGTCTTTCCTGTCTTTCATATACTCCAGGCTCGAGCGAATCAAGCGGAACGACTCGGAGAGCGAATCTCTTCCGTTCTCCTTCACTATGATGGAATGCGACGGGATGTTCTTCTGGAAAGGCACATCGCCCAAGAAAGGCACATTCGTGTTCTTCTGGACATCCGTCCTGTCGTGGATGGCAGTGTCGAGCAAACGATACAACAGCATGACAAGTGCCGGGATGGCCAAACCGATAAGGACGCCTGTCATAACCGACTTCTTCTCGTCAGGCGCCACTGGCTTGGAGTTGGCATAAGCGTAATCGATGACTTTTGAAGTGGCTTCAAGCTGCGGTGTGGTCAACAACATTTCCTCACGTTTGGTCAACAGCTGCAGATACAGTTTCTCCTTGATATTCTGCATACGGCCTACCTCGTTAAGTTCGAGTTGGGCAGTAGGCACCGACTGGATCTGGGCATTGGCGATGCTCCTTTCGCGATCGGCAGCATCAATGCGCGCCTCCAAACCTTGCAGGTTGCTTTCCAATATGGCCAAAATAGAAGCACGAAGGGTGACTTGACTTTCCATCAAATTCACAGCGACAGGGTTATTGATCGTGCCATCAGCTTTATAACTTTCAAGTTTGGCGACATTGTCATTGTACCTTTTAATCACGTCGGCCACATCACCGCCAACGTTGGTAGCGCCGATGGGAATCACTTGTCCTTCGTTGTTTTGGATGAAGTTAATCAAGAAACGGACATTGTCGGCCTGCAGCCTCAGCTTCTTGGCTTCTTCCGTGGAGGCGGCACTGCTGGCCATATACGCCTGACCGTACGATTTGGTATCGATAAGGTTGTGCGAGCGCTTGAAGTCAACAAAGACTTGCTCGTAATCCTGAATGTCGTTCATCAAGAAATTGATACGGTCGTTGATGAACTCGGTGGTATACTCCAACACCCTCTGCTGGTCGTCGATTGACTCTTGATTATACACATCGACCAACATATTCAAGACATCGGCGGCGCGCAGTGGCGAGGTGTCGCGAAGTGACAGCCTCAAGATGGAGTTTCTTTCATTGTCTCTTCTAACGCCTATACGCCCCCTATACGAAGAAGCAACCGACGACAAAGGCCTGTGAGCCACGGTGATTGCCGTCCCGAGATAATCCTTGTAGAGCCATGTTGGCGTGACAACAATTTTTCCACGAGGGATGACAACCGTGTCGTTCAGCTTTACTTTCATTGAGGGAGCATCGCCACCTATATCCTCCAACATCACATAGCGATCATCCTTGGGAATCACGGTAAACGTGACATTGGCCTGCTCGTCCATGTCAGGAAACTTCACCTCTACGGGCGACGACTTGTACAAATCCTTATTGCGCTTTGACACTTTGGTCTTATACGAATACATGGTGTTCAGATTCAATTGGCGCACCATGTTCTCCATGTTCGTTTGCGACTTCAGCACCATCATCTCATTGTTGACCGAACTGACCACCAAGCCCTGCCCTGTGATGGAATTGATGGCTGACGAGCCACGGAAAGTCTCGGAACCGCCGCTGGCCGAAGTCTTTATCATAATTGAGGCAGAACTGGCATAGATGCGCTCTTGACCTCTCACCTTGTAAAAAGCAATGACGCCACCAATAGCGGCACACAAGATGAACCAGTGCAAATTGCGCAGCACCAGAAACACGACATCCTTAAACTTGAAGCCGCTATTGGTATCTTCATCGAAGAAAGCGGCTTCGTTAGCAGCATTATTTGAGTTGTTGGTATTCATATCTCTTATTTATGGTCAAAATCAAATTATCGTGTGGCCCACAGTACTACGAGCCGCTCATCAGATTCTTCAGGCTGAGGTATAACGTCACTGCCGTCAGCACCGACGACACGCCCGACAAAATCCAGGTCCAATTGGAATAACCCTCTTGGAGGAAACGCCTGGAGCCCACCTCCGTAAAGATAATGTCGTTTTGCTGAAGCAGGAAGAACTCATCGTCGAAGATGTCCGTGGAACGGGGATCCAAATAATGGATAACCATCCTCCCGTTCACCTCGCGCATCACGCCGATACGGTCGCGGCGCGTATACATGCTCAAGCCTCCCGACATGGCCAACGCTTCCAAAAACGTGCATCTTTCTTCGTTAATCGTCAGAACCTTACCGCTTTCCGTCCCCAAGAAAAAGATCTTGAAATTCATCAATCGCACCATCACATTGGGGTTGCTCAGATAGCCGTTGTTTAAAAGACGGGCCGCTATGGTGTCTTGCAGTTGCAGACGGGTAAGCCCCTCCACGTGCAATTCTCCCAAAACGGGGAATTCAATATTGCCATTCACGTCCACCAAGTAACCCATGCGGTTGTTTTGGTTGGTATTGCCCACGCTTCCCAACACATTGAAAGGCTTCACCAACTCGTCATTTTTCCCATCTCCCATCACATAGATACGCAACTCATCGTATGGTACAATGGTAGCCTCGAAATTCTCATTCAACGGAACCCCCTCAATGGGCATATCTCTCAGATAACGCACTTTTTTGGAAGTGACACAAGAGGTTGTCATCATGGAAACTAAGACAAATGACAACAGCAATAAGGACTTAGATCTTTTCATATACGCTTGCTTTTGACGCTGCAAAAATACTAAAATTCTCGGAATATGGGGTGCTATCGAAGACAGAAAAAGCACTAAAAGCTTATTTGAAATGTAATAACGCTGCTTTTACCTGATTCTTAGCCGATTGCGACAAGCACTCCCGACACCATTCCAATTTGTTGTCGGTCCACCGCTGTGGATGGGTGGTCATCATCAGCCGCTGCGGAAATGTGCCTTTCCCGACGGAAGCGACGATGTCGCCAGTGGAATGGTAGACAAGCCCTTGCCGTATCCATTCATCCTGATAGACAGGCACTTTGTCGCGGACGCTCACATTGAAGCCGTCCCAGCGACGGCCCGTGTCGGTAAGATAGAACACCTTGGAGAAATCCACGTCGAAATAAGGCTCACCGATGATGCCGAAATCATGATAATCATAATGATTCCACAAATCGCGGCTGTCATATTTGCTGCGTGGCGAGCCGTGCATGCAGATGGTCCTCACAGAATAAAACCGGCGGAAATAGGCCAACTGCCTTCCGAAATGCGCCTTCGCCTCGTCGACATTCCCGTTGCAAATTGTCATATCCTCGTAATGATAGCCAATCTCATGCCCCATGTCGGCAATGGCCTTGATGATTTCGGGCTTGTTGCTCTGCGCGACGACACGGAAATAATACGAAGCCGTGATGCCCAATTCGTGTTCCATCTTTGCCGTGGCTCGTGAGTTTTCGGCTTTCAAGTCCACATCGTGGCGGAGGATGACGAACTTATTGTCCGACAAAGCGTCCTTATCTGAGCAATACTGCTCGAAAGTGACAAAGCGGTAGCCGTCATCCTTAAATGCACATAGCAGTTCCGAATATTTCTTTAGGGTAAAGTCCATCGGGTCACAATTTGCACAATATCTCCACAATCCTTTCGGCGGCGTGGCCGTCCCAAAGTGGCGGGATGCCGCCATCTTTCCATCGGTCGGCAAAGAGCTTGTCCAATGCGGGCTTGATGTTGTCGGGGTTGGTGCCAATCAGCTCGTTGGTGCCGATGGTGCAGGTCTCGGGACGCTCGGTGTTGTCGCGCAAGGTGATGCACGGCACACCCATCACGGTGGTCTCCTCGGTGATGCCACCGCTGTCGGTAATCACCGCCTTGGAACGCTCCACCAAATAGTTGAACTCCAAATAACCCAGCGGCTCCACGATGTGCAAGTTCGCGGCCTCGACGCCCAACTCCTTGAATATCTTCGCCGTGCGCGGATGTATCGGGAATACGATGGGCAGGCCGTGCACATTGCCGATAATCTCGCTCATCAGGCGTTTCAGTTTTGCGGCCTCGTCCACGTTGGCCGGACGGTGCATCGTCAGCGTCAGGTACTGCTGGGGTTGCAGTTGCAAATCGTCGCAGACGGCAGGCTTTACGAAACGGCCACGGTTGGCCAACAAGGTGTCAATCATCACGTTGCCGACGAAAAAGAGGTTTTGCTCCTCCACCCCGAAACGCCGCAGATTGGCATTGGCCACCTCCGACGTGGTGAAGAAATAGTCAGCCAAGCTGTCCGTCACCATGCGGTTGATTTCCTCGGGCATGGTCAGGTCCCACGAGCGGATGCCCGCCTCGACATGGGCCACTTTCGTGCACATCTTCTTGGCCACGATGGAGCAGGCCATGGTGGAAGTGACGTCGCCCACCACAAGCACCAAGTCGGTGGGATGCGCCATCAAGTCCTTCTCGAAGGCCACCATGATGGCGGCAGTCTGTTCGGCTTGGGTGCCTCCGCCACAGCCCAAGTTGACATCAGGCTGAGGGATGTTGAGTTCCTCAAAAAACGTCTCGCTCATCTGCCGGTCGTAGTGCTGGCCCGTATGCACGAGGCGGTAATGTATGTCTTTCCCCTCCTTTTGAGCCTTCTGGATGGCATGGATCAGCGGGGCAATCTTCATGAAATTGGGGCGTGCGCCCGCAATGAGTGTAATATGCTGCATATTATTTGAATCTAAATTGATAATCGGGATTTTCCTTCATGATGTCGCGGCTCTCTGGATAGTTCTCGATGAACCAAGTGAGGAACTGTGCGTAGTCGATTTTCTCGGCGAGCATCTTCTGGCGGCGGTTTTGCCACTCATCCTTGAGGTTGGGCATGGAAAGCAGGGTTTCCACCGTCTTATACATTTTCTCCGCCGAGCCTTCTTCCGAAGCCTTGATGCCGAACCCGAGTTGATAGACATTCTCAAGCTCGTTCAGATAGCCGATGCGTCCCACGAAATCATTGTACCTGACGAAAGGAACGCCCAATACGCCCGCTTCGGCGGCCATCGTCTGGCTGTCGCCGACATACAAGCTGCAAAACGCCATCACATGGTGCATGTCCAACGTGTTGATCTTGATGCGATATTGCTCAAACTGAGGCTCAAGCTCACGTTCCGAAGTGATGTAGATTCTCCCATGCGGTTTCAGGATGTCGATGAGCCTTTGTGCAATCTCTGTGTTGATGCCATGAATACCTGTGTCGTGATGCGCACTCAGGCTTGCAAAACGGAGAATGAAATAAGGACAATCCATCGGGAAATAACGTTCAACGACATTCTTGTCCGCATGAAAATGGTTAGGATGAAGATAGGCCAATTCATGGTAGGAAGCATACTTGACCGATTTATCCTCTAACTTCCAATTATCGCAAACCGCAGGCGACAGAATGGTTTGAATAAATGGCCCTCCCATAGTTTGAACCATTGGAACCACTCTCATATCGTCCTCGCCTGTATTTACCCTATACTTGCGAGTCAGCCAGCCCACTTGCGCCACCTCCACGGTGGAACCCGTCAGCAAGTCGATCTTGTTGTTCCGCACGAAGCGCCACATACGCCAGTCGCGCACCAACATATCCCAAAAGATGCCAAGTTTGCTCTTGCGGTGGGCTTCCTTCAGGATGTTGTAGTAAGGCAAGCCCGACTGTTTCAGAAGGTCCTCGAGGATGTCCTTGGTCTTGATGAGGATAAAGACCTTGTGGCCGTCGTCCATCAGGTTGCGAGCCACATTTTTATATAAATGGAAATGAGCGGGATGGCTCAGCTGGATTAATACGTTCATATTCTATTCACTTTCGATAAGGCTCCTTAAATCAACGCGCTTCAACTTGTTGGCCATTTGCACCATGTTATAATCAGGCACATCCTGCTCGATGGTACATCCACTGGACACCACCGCATATTTACCCAACTTGACCCCTGGCATAATAGTGCAACGCACCGCCACAATCGCATTTTCGCCTATTACGGTCGGCTTCACCTCTGCCGTAAAGACCTTACTGAATGTTTCAAACGGATTGAAATGCGTGAGTATCATCGAGTTGGCGTTGATACTGGCTCCATCATAGATATAGATGTACTCGGGATACATATTGTCCAAGAAACAGAACCGGCCAATATATACGCCTTTGCCGATATGGCAGCCACGCCAACGGTGAAACTGGACACGCCACGAATTGAGAGGACAATTGTAGGCCCAACGGAACAGGATCGTGTTTTTCACTTTGCGAATCTTTTCGCTAAGCGAGCGTTTGGGATGCCCGTAAGGTATCTGCTTTGGTTCTTTGACAACCCAATCCTTGCTTTCCGTCATGACATTTTGCTTTTTACGACACGAACCACTTCTTCAAACGATTGCATCTTTGCAATTTCCTCGGGTTCGAGCGAAACGCCGAATTCCATCTCCAATTCGACCACCAAATTCAGGTGGTTCATGGAATCCCATTTCTCACAATTCCGTTGCGAGCAGGTCTCGTCAATCGCATCGGTCCGAAACACCGACTTCATAATATCCAATATCTTCTGTTCCATCATTTTATCTCAATATGGTAAACATCGTTAACTTTCAAATCCAAATTATGCAAAGCAATAGCATAATCTGTTTCGCCCGATTCGGAACTTGAAACACGAACAAAACCGCAGCGATCATAAAAATCGGCAACCTGAGCGTTTTTGGCTGTGGGGATATACTTAGCCTTCAACTCAATTAGGCCTTCTTCTTTCAAACTCTGAAGCACTTGCTTCATAAAAGCGAACTCAATTCCCTTGCCCAAAATCCTGCAACTGAGCAAGAAAGTATCTATTTCATTTCCAGCAACAATCATGCAACCCGTAATGCCGCTATCGCCAAACTTGTCGGCCACGCCAAGGCAATACACTTTGCAACCTTGCTGAACCATAGCTTTGATGTCGGCATCGGTGTAACGCTTGGTGGTAAGGTTGAATTGGTTGGTCTTCTGGGTCATTTGCGCAATGCGCGGAATGTTGTGCTCATTGGCTTCCTCAATGGTCAGATGAATATCGAGAGAAACAAGGAAATCGTCAAAATCCGCGAAACTCTTTTGCAGATTCACCCGTTGGGCGTTTGCCTTGTATTGATCGGTCTTGCTGCGATCCTCGTCGGTGATGGCGTACACCTTGAAATAATTTTCGACCAACGACTCGAAAAACACAGGCAATTCGTAAGGCTGGTCAGGAAACTCCGGCACCGACACCATAGGCAGCATCTGCCTAATCAATTCCCTTTCAGTGGGATTGTCGTCGACAAAGACGAAGGAGTCCAAACCAATGTTCAACTCCTCGGCCAATTCCTTGATGTTGGTCGCCTTATCCTGCCAATTGATGCGCCATGCGGCAAAATGCTCTTTTCTCAGCACCAAGAAAGGGTTCTTCTCCCAAAGCTCGAATACATCTTTCTCATTGTTCTTGCTGCAAACGGTCAGAATCACCCCATTTTTCGACAATTCCAACAAAGCCTGTTGGAAATAAAGGAACGCCTTGCCTGGGTAGTCGCCACCGATTTTTATGCCGTCGATTCCATCCTCGCCCAAGACTCCGCCCCAAAGCGTATTGTCCAAATCGAGGACAAGGCACTTTTTCCGCTTCAGCGCGATTTGATCCAACTTCTTGGCAAACCATTCCTGAAACGGCTTGGCCAAACGCGGATTCAGCCCCATTTGGGACAGAAAATAGAACTTCCAATCCATCAGTTCAGCAATAGGATATTGCCGTGTGAACTCACGAATATCAATCACTTTCAGATTTGAGTGGGCTGAAGCCGACGAAACAAGCAGCTCATTGTATTTTGCAATCGCTTCCTTCACGCGAAAATCGCCATTGGAAACAGAAACCAAATATGTCCAATTCATCGTAAAAGCAATCATGTTCTTGCTTGGACTGATTTGGTTCACCACCATTTGGAACTTCTGCCGCATAGCATTTATCTCCTCTGCCAAAAGTCCGTTGTCGAACTTAATGGGGGCCTGATAGAACCAAACGTATGCATCCTCATTTTCGGGGATGACGGACACATCGTCATAGCCCGAAAAAGAATAGCTGCTTGGGAAAAACCGCTCTATGGTATTATTTCTAAAAACAAACATATTAGTACTCAATCAATTCTGAAATCCTGCATTGCGTCAAATCAAGCAATACACTGCCCCAACTCAATCCGGCGCCAAAACCGGAAAGGATGACGTTCTTCCTCTCAGAATAAGCGTTTTTCAATTCGGTGACAATCGTAAGCGGGATGGAAGCCGAACTCGTGTTGCCGAACTGGCGGATACTATAGGGCGTTTTGGCCTTGTCGAACTTCAGCCACTTGGTAAAGAAGTCGGTCATGAACTTGTTGGCCTGATGATAGATGAGCAAATCCAACTGCGACAAGTCGAGGCCGGCTTCCGCCAACAGGTTCTTGATGTCGCGCGGCTCTTCGCTCATGCCGAAATTGAACACCGCCATGCCGTCCATACGGAATTGCAACCGGTTGCGGACGTCGCCATTGGCATCGGTTTCATCCGCCAAACTCTCAATTGTAGTGGGATTACGAAAACCTCCATCGGGAATCATCATCACCTCGCTTCCGCTGCCGTCGGAATGGAGCGAAAACACCGACGGGCCGTAATCACCCTTTTCGACGAGCGTAGCCGTGCCCGCATCGCCAAAGAGGGGTGTGTTCACCTTGTCGCGGCGCGAGACGATTTTCGACATGGTCTCCCCCACCAGCAGCAAGACCTTACGGATGCCCGGTTGACTTGCGTAGGCGTAGGCCGCAGAAAGGCCATAGACATAGCCCGAGCACGCCAAATTGACGTCGAAAGCCAAGGTGTCTTTCGACAGACCCAAACGATGCTGCAGCATCGGAGCCGTGGCAGGCTGATGATAGTCAGATGTTTGGCTTACAAAGATAAGAGCATCAATCGTTGACTTGTCGATGTCGTTATCGCTTATTAGCTTTTCAGCCGCCTTGAAGCACAAGTCGGAGGCGCAAACGCCTTTTTCGGCCATCCGCCGCTCCTCGATGCCGATGTTTTTGATGGCCTTTTGGATTTCCTCCTCGGTCATGAAATAACCCAAGTCAGCGTTGCGTTCAATCCGCGACGGCACACAAGCCGAAATCGCCGAGATGCCAATGTTGTCATAATGTAATATTGCCATAGTGAACTTATCTCAATTCGTCGAAACCTATTGTTTTCGCAGCACCTCTTCAAAAAGGGCCGCCCATTCATCCATGATTCCATCAGGCTCGAAACGCTTGACATCGCGCTTGGCATTCCTTGCCAACCGCAACCTCATGTCCTCGTTTTCGATCAACTCTTTCAACGCCTCGGCGTAGGCATTGGCATCAAAAGGCTTGATTAGCCTGCCATTCTCTCCATCCGTTATCAAATCAGAAGCGGCCTCGTAGGAATCAAAGGCCATCGGAACGCAACCGAAAGCAGCAGCCTCCTCAATCACCATAGGCAAACCTTCCATGGCGCTTGTCATGCAAAACACGGAAGCCGTCCTATAATAATCTTCCGGCCTGACAAAACCCTTGAAAAACACATTCTTCAAGCCCAAGTCTTCTTTCATCTGCTTTAGCATGGCATCGTCTTGCCCCCCCCACGCAAATATTTAATATCCAACTACTTACATCGTTCTCTATTTTAGACCAGACCTGCAAAAGCAAGTCGACGCGTTTCTGCTTGTTGTCCAACCGGCCCATGAAAAGGACTTCCTTCCTTTTTTGTTGCCAATCGACTTCGGTTTCCATCAGATCCTTGGCAAGAAAGTTGGAGATGGCAACGACTTTCTTGGGAAACAACTTCGCGGGGAAAAACACCTTCCTAAACCCTTCGGAAAGCAAGACCATCTTATCGGCACGAGCCGTAACATAAGTGAAAGCCAACACATTGAAAATGTCGTGCGACTTGACAAAAAGCCAATTGATTGGTTTGGTTTTCAATATCTTGGCAACGAATGGCTTCACTTTGTATTTTTCACAAAACACTACGGTGCCATGATGGAAAACCGGGGTACTGTGCCACAGGCAAACCAATGGGCAAGGCGTGTGAAGACGCCCTTTGAGCTTCAGTGTGGTCATGTGCCAGACGGCGATGTCGATGGAGTTTTCTGTCAGGAACCGGTTCAGGTTCTTATACTCCGCCTTCGAAAACAAGTGGTAATAATACACCTCGTTTCCTCGTTGCTTCAGCATCTGGGCTTGATTGTAGATGACCCTTGCCACCCCATTGCCAAAATGTTGTCCGTCAGGCTCGTTATATCCGAGAAAAGCGATACGCATCATGAAAAATCAGATTATCGAACTCCCGCCGTCCACCACCAACTCCGTTCCGGTAATATAGGAACTTGCCTCTGAAAGCAGGAAAACGATGGCGTTGGCGATTTCGTCATAATTCTTTCATCATAAAACCAATCTCTTGATCTATGACCGACGGAAAACCCGTGCCTACGAAACTGTGGCGTATAGTTTCTTCTGGCAAATCATGGTAAGCAACAATCTGTTTTATCATGGTTCTACGACGACTGACCAGTTCACTTTCGTTCAAATGAAAGATATCGATAGTAGCCTTTGCTTTTTCTCGGTCGGTATCAGACAATCCCGGTGAAGGTTCCATCTCTCCATTAGTGGAATAGTGAAAAAACCGCTGGAGTTGAGGTGTCAACGGACTGAGAATTACGCTGTATATCTGTTGCTCGTTTTTACTCTTTACAAGGTTATCCTTATGATCTGATCCAAAACGGTGGTCCTTGACAGCTGAAAACAAATTGTTCCATTCAAACTGAAGGTTTTGATAAATACCTTTCTTCTTAAAATGGTCAAGATGAATAATCGAACTCACAGTATCAAGAGGCAGCTCAGTGTAGGCACATACACCAGACTGCTCGTCATACGCTTTTTGACGACAGGTCTGATAACCCTGACGGTCATTGAGGACAAAGTTGTCCCAACTCCATCCCTTATCCTCTGCTTCGGATAGGCAGGCTGGCGCTTCAGTTTTAATTACCGTTCTCATTTTCCCCCTCCACTCCTACGTGCCATTTCCAACTTTATACCACTCACGACAGGATCGTCCTGTCCAACGGCAGATGCGATGTCAGACAAAATGGCATTGGCTGCATCCATTCGGCCTTCACGGATGGCTTTATATGCATCATCTATTATGCCCTGAACAGTCTTATTTCTGGGATTGGCCACGCCGAAGGCGGAAGCAAGTATCTGTTCACTGTCCTTGCCATAGGTAACACATGAATATGCCTGACCTTCTTCCATGACGAAAACGCGTCCTTTCACATCAGAGGCCACTATAGGGGAGTGTGTCGTCACAAAGAATTGGCAGTTTGGGAATGTGGTTATAAGCCTTGTCACCACATCCATTTGCCACTCTGGGTGGAGGTGCAGGTCTATCTCATCGATGAGTACGATACCTGCTCCGTCCAAAGGGTTCGCGAGTGCCGGATTCGCTATGGTCAAACGCCTCGTCAAGTCGCACACCAGAGCGATGTAGCATTTCTCTCCGTCGGACAACTGTTCAAGACGCAGCACATCTCCCTCTTTTTTAATCTGTATGGAGCGAGGACTGCGACGCACACGCATGTCGCTGAATTCTGAGAACACTTTTGACATTGCGTCCCGGATAGCTTCCATCCCTCGGTCGCGATACTGCGGGTTTTCGCGAATATGTTCATTCTCCAAGTCTTCCTGCTCCCTGAACCAAGCGAAAAAGTCACGGAATGAAGCACTGCTCTCCAACGCCTCGACGTATGCATTGGTGACATCGCGTTTGGGATTCTTCCTAATTCTCAATGGAATGTCGGCAACCACACGACCAACACCATAATGAACGTATACCGGTACACTCGTTTGTGGGTTCGCTTCGATACTCTCGCGCAATGTCTTCACTAAAGCATTCAGAGGCGACAAATCCGACTTGCCATCCTTTTTAATCTCTTTACTTCGATAGAGACTGCTCCACTGATTACCGTCAAGCTGTAATCTGATTTCCGCACCTTCCTTAGAACGGGAACCTATATCATTAACGGCGATGTCACGTCCGCGACCAGTGTTAGAAAGCATTCGTGCAACGAACCAAGACATGACATTGGAAATGGCATCGAGTAGCGAAGACTTGCCCGCACCGTTCTTTCCGACAAAGAGATTTGCATGACGGTCAAAACCCAATATTGACAAATCCCAAATGCCCCTAAAGTTGTGTATTTCAATTCCGGTTAACAGCATAATAATAGCATTATTTACATCCAATTAAATCTTCCTTTTCATAAATTAAACACACCAAATCGAGATTTGCAAAGATACGATTTTTATGCCAATTCGCAATTAAGAAACAAATGTTTTTGCACCAATTCCATATTATTGAATCCCAAACTCACACTATCGAGCCCCCCCGTCAACGGTCAGTTCTGTGCCTGTGATATACGAGCTGGCATCACAAAGCAAGAAAACGATAGCATTGGCTACCTCTTCAGGACGGGCGAAGCGCTTCATTGGCAAAGCCTTGGCTGTCTCTTGCAACATTTCCTCGGTCACATTCCCGGTTCGTATCATGGCCGTATCGGTCGTCCCTGGGAGCACACAATTGACACGAATCTTCTTCCCTACCAAGTCGATGGCCATGTTGCGGGACATACCCACCAAGGCACTCTTGGAAGCGGAATAGACCGAATTGCCTGCATGAACGACCTTCGGTCCATCGACAGACGAAACGAACACGACGGAGCTGCCTTTTTGCAGTTTCTTGGCCTTCAACAGTTTGTTCACCAACAAGATTGGGGCAAAGAAGTTCGTTTCCATCAGTCTGTCCATTCCTTTCCTGTCAACAAACTGGAACGGGGTCATCTCAGCCACACCTACACAATTGGCTACACCATCAAGAGGCGGAATCTGAGCCACGACAGCCTCAACTGCCTCTTCATCGGTCAAATCGAGGGCGAGTTGGCTATGGCCTTCTCCCGTAAGCAGCGACAAAGTTTCCTCAAGCCGCAGCACATTCCTGCCCACAGCCACGACTTTTGCCCCCATTTCGGAACAAAGGCAAGCCGTAGCCCTCCCGATGCCCGACGAGGCTCCAGTGACCATAAGGATCTTCCCTTCCAACGAAAACGGATTGTTCATGTCAAAGATGGGATTTAACAACGTCATAAAGTTCCTGGATGGTTTGCGCATCGCGCATCTCCTGTGCTGTCAGGGCAACGTCGTATTCGCTCTTTACCATTGCCATGATCGATAAGGCAAGAAACGAACTCCATTCCTCCAAATCGCGGAAACGGGTTTCCGCCGCAAACTCACTTGCGTCAGTGTCATCAAACTGACTTGCAAAATTGTTGATGAAATTTTGAATATCCATAATTATCAATAAATTTTTTCATAGATGCCAATTAATTTCTCCGCCACCAACTTGTTGTCCAACCCGTCGGCAACGATTCTCTCGCGGCCCTTGGTCTTGCCTTCAAACGCCAATGCCTTTTGGAGCAATCCGGCCAATTCCTCGGCGTTCCGCGTTTGGGCCACG
>FLNV01002119.1_pt1 | contig 22706 bp, 15 predicted proteins | sample 1140351 | NCBI WGS metagenome assembly FLNV01 (sample SAMEA3878207, study PRJEB12797) | bioreactor metagenome | biome: Moose rumen | place: Sweden | collected 2011-10
CTCTGCCACGGACTTGATGGTGGCAATGTCCAACAAATCCATGACAAGATTCTCAAGACGAGCTGTGTATGTACGCTTTCCATGGGCAAAGTGTATGGCCTCCTGCTGATCACAGCCGCATCTCTTGCATTTGACACGCTGTATCTTGGTATGAAGAACAACAGGAGTATGGCCTATAGGAACCGTCTTGAAGTCACGCCACACATAACCGTTACGGACTATATGACGGCTTTTGCAGTGCGGACAGCACATTTTATCGCTACGCTTTTGGATATTCAAAACTATTTGGCTACCTTTGTAGCCGAAACTGTTGCATTGGAATCCTTGGATACCAAATGCGAAAAACAGGAAGCTGGAACTAATCATATCATTTATAGTTTGGTCGCTACAAAGATACGATTTTTCCAGCTATTTCTTTGCATAATGGTTTACTATCACGTCATTTGTCTGATGAACCATTTTTTTTGGAATTTACAAGCTTTTTTCGTATCTTTGCAGCCAAATACAATAATATATGGATATGAGACAACTATTTCTAACTACAACCCTCCTGACTATAGCATCGCTGACGCATGCTCAGGTACAGGCACCGATGGTGCTGGAATATGACAAACCCGCTACTTTTTTCGAAGAGTCGCTACCTATCGGCAACGGTAAACTAGGTGCGCTGATATATGGCGGAAGCGATGACAACGTTATCTATCTTAACGACATAACTCTGTGGACAGGTAAGCCAGTAGATAGGAATCTGGATGCCGATGCCTACAAGTGGATTCCCGCCATCCGCGAGGCGTTGTTCAACGAGAATTACGCTCTGGCAGACTCATTACAGTTGCACGTTCAGGGACCAAACTCACAGCACTATCAGCCTCTGGGCACACTGCATATAAAAGACCTGGGACTGGGCGAGATTAAGAACTATCAGCGCATGCTGAACCTCGACTCGGCCATAGTTCGCGACAGCTATCAGCGCGACGGTAAATTCATACAGAGAGAGTATTTTGCATCTAATCCTGATAAGCTGATTGCTATCCGTCTGCGTGGCGACATAAACTGCCAGATAGCTCTTACAGCCCAGGTACCACATCAGGTAAAGAGCACTCTTGGACAGATAACAATAACTGGTCATGCTACAGGCGACCCACAAGAGAGCACCCACTTCTGCACCATGCTGAGCGTAAAGACAGATGGAGAGATGGCTGCCAGCGATTCATCGTTAACAATCACAAAAGCCAAAGAGGCTATCATCTACATAGTTAATGAAACCAGCTTTAACGGGTTCGACAAGCACCCTGTTCGCGAGGGAGCTAACTATCTGGAGATGGTAACTAACGATATATGGCACACGCAGAACTATAGTTTCGATGAATTCTACGCCCGCCATCTGGCTGATTATAAGGCTATCTACGATCGCGTAAAGATAAGACTATCTGACAAAGCTTGTTATCCTAGCCAGACCACAGACCAGCTTCTGCTTGATTATACCAATGGTGGCCAGCAGAATCCTTATCTGGAGGAGCTTTACTTCCAGTTTGGAAGATATCTGCTTATTTCTTCATCTAGAACCAAGAATGTTCCTGCCAATCTACAGGGACTCTGGGCTCCACAGCTATGGTCGCCCTGGCGCGGAAACTATACGGTAAACATCAATCTTGAAGAGAACTACTGGCCTGCATTCGTAGCCAACATGGCTGAGATGGCCGAGCCGCTCGATGGATTTATCGCTGGACTTGCAGCAAACGGAAAGTACACTGCCAAGAACTACTATAACATAAGCGAAGGCTGGTGCTCAAGTCACAACTCTGACATCTGGGCTATGACCAACCCTGTAGGCGAGAAACGCGAGAGTCCGGAGTGGTCAAATTGGAACATGGGTGGCGCTTGGCTCGTTAACACCCTATGGGAGCGCTATCAGTTTACTCAGGACAAAGAATATCTGAAGAATGTTGCTTATCCGCTGATGAAGGGAGCAGCCCAGTTCTGTCTGCGCTGGCTCATAGAAAACCCCAAGCAGCCAGGAGAGCTTATTACAGCCCCATCTACATCGCCTGAGAACGAGTATAAAACTGATAAGGGTTATCACGGCACTACATGTTATGGCGGAACAGCCGACCTGGCTATCATCCGCGAGTTGTTTATCAACACCATTGCAGCAGGTAAGATCCTTGGTCAGAAGAACAGAGAGATGGAAAAGGCATTAGAAAAGCTTCATCCATACACCATCGGACACATGGGCGATCTGAATGAGTGGTACTACGACTGGGATGACTGGGATTTCCAGCATCGCCATCAGAGTCATCTTATAGGTTTGTTCCCTGGCAATCATATAACTAATCAGTCAGACCTCTTGAAGGCTTGTGAGCGTTCGCTTGAGATTAAGGGCGACAAGACCACAGGATGGAGCACAGGATGGCGTATTAACCTCTGGGCTCGTCTGCATAACGCCAAACAGGCTTATCACATCTATCAGAAATTGCTTACACCAATAGCCCCACGAGGCTCTAAGAAAACAAATTGGAAGGAATGGCATAAGGGTGGAGGCACCTACCCTAACCTGTTCGATGCGCACCCACCCTTCCAGATTGACGGAAACTTTGGTGGTACGGCAGGTGTATGTGAGATGCTGATGCAGTCAACGATCCAAGACGGTAAGAGCATTATAGAACTGCTCCCCGCAGCGGCTGAGGCATGGAAGGAAGGTTCTGTAAGCGGACTCTGTGCCCGTGGCGGTTACGAGCTGAGCTTCAAGTGGAAAGACGGCAATGTACGTGACTGTAGCATTAAGGCCAAGAAAGCTGGTACTATCACCTTATTATATAATGGTCAACAGAAGACTTTCAAAATAAAAGCCGGTCAAACACTACCTGTCAAGACATGGTAAAAAGAGCTGAAGGCGCAGGAATCTAAAGATACCCCTGCGCTTTCAGCTCATCAATGGTATCGAGCAGTTCCTGATACCATTCTTCGCCAAAACGCCGGATGAGCGGGTCACGCAGGAACTGATATAATCTTATATCCTCCTGCTCTCCCTTGGTGATAGCAGCCTTACATACAACCCATCGGTTATAGTTTAGACCGATGAGACCATCACCAATTCTTTTCTCGCGTATTGGATATAAAGCACAACTTATAGGTTTGCAGAAATGGGTACGTCCTGCTCTGAAAGCCTTTTCCAATGCACAAAGACAACAGTCCTCTATCGGCAGATGAGCATTCCAATCCTCGATATCCCCATAATATGTAAAAACACAATCCTTACCCCTTACGATACTTGTCACCAAGTCGCCTTCCTGATCAGTATATGCAACTCCCTGTTTATCGATAACACTCTGTGCCGATGCTGAGAGGTCAGACCATACCTCGTCAAGAGAGTCCTCTATCTCAGCCACTTCATCGAGTGTTACCGGTGCCCCAGCATCACCTTCGATACAACACTCACCCTTGCATACGCTCAGGTCACAACAGAACTTCTCGGTCAGGATCTCTGACGAGAGCAACACATCGCCTACTTGTATTATTGGAGGAAGTTGATTCAATGGATAGTGGAGAATGAATAGTTATGATTACCAGATTATAGGGGACATGCCATTTCCCTGAAGATAGGCATTACAACGAGAGAACTGGTGCTGACCGAACCAACCACCACGATTAGCACTCAATGGAGATGGATGCACAGACTCGAGCACCATATTACGGGTCTTGTCAATCATATATGCCTTACCTCTTGCATAACCACCCCAAAGCATATAAACAATATGTTCACGATGAGCAGCGAGAGCCTTAATGGCAGCATCAGTAAACACCTGCCACCCCAGTCGTGAATGACTATTTGCTTCATGTGCCCTGACAGTTAGCGAGGCATTCAGAAGCAGTACTCCCTGCTCTGCCCAACGAGTAAGATTACCTGATGAAGGTATAGGAGTGCCTAAGTCATCTTGTATCTCCTTGAATATATTCTGTAATGATGGAGGAAACATCACCCCATCCTGTACAGAGAAGCTTAGCCCGTGGGCCTGACCTGGCTCATGATAGGGATCCTGACCTATTATCACCACCTTCACCTTGTCAAACGGACATAGGTTGAAGGCATTGAATATAAGCTTGCCTGGAGGATAACAGACAGTCTGCATATACTCCTTTCGCACAGACTCTGTCAGTTGTGCAAAATAGGGTTTCTCGAACTCTTCGCAGAGATGAGCCTTCCAAGAATCTTCTATCTGTACGTTCATTTATATACTATTTTGGCTGCGAAGTTACTCATTTTATCCCGAATAACACAACATTTTCCGAGAAAAGTAAACCTCGCAGCCAAAAATTGTCTCTTAACAGCTCTTATGCCTTCAGCTCCTCTGGTACAATTGGCATTGCCCCATTCTGGGTGCAGACAAAGGCACTTACCTTTACAGCTGTCTTATGAGCCTCCTGAACAGGTTTGCCCTTAAGGATACATCCGCAGAACGAACCAGTGAAAGAGTCACCTGCACCTACTGTATCGGCTACCTCTACCTTTGGAGTATCCTGGAACGATGTCAGGCCATCATCAGTAAAGACATATGAACCATTTGTTCCACAAGTCAGCACAAGCATCTTAAGGTGATAGTCCTGAACCATTTTCTCACAAGTCTGACGCATATCCAATCCCTCGTATCCGAACATACGATTTACAACAACAAGTTCCTCGTCATTGATCTTAAGTATATTACAGAGATTAAACGAATTCTCAAGCACCTCCTTAGAATAGAACTGCTGACGCAGATTGATATCACATATCTTTATGCAGTCATCAGGAGTGTCAGCCAGAAACTTGTGAATATTCTCGCGTGATACTGCATTACGCTGAGCCAGAGAACCAAAGCATACAGCACAGGCATTCTTAGCTATTTCCACCATTTCATCAGTATAAGGGATATTATCCCAGGCCACTCCTTCCTTAATCTCGTATGTAGGGATGCCACCCTCTGCAAGTGTCACCTGCACTGTACCTGTAGGATAAGGCACACGAGGCATTAGGTAGTTCAAGTTGTGCTCCTTGAGAGCGTCGATTGTTTCTTCTGCAAGGGCATCCTCACCCAATGCACTGATTGCGATAGTATTATCACTACCAAGGAACTGTCCTGCATGATAAGCGAAGTTTGCTGGTGCACCACCAAGTTTCTTTCCTTCGGGAAGAACATCCCACAATGCCTCACCGAGGCCTACGATATATCGTTTCATAAATTATAAATTTTAAATGATAAATGATAATTATTTCACACGATTAATATAGGTGAAGAGGTAAACTACTCCTACTGCCATAACTATTACAGCACCGGCCTGACCTATAGCGTCGCTGGCAAACCCCATCAGCAATGGGAAGATAGTACCTCCGAAGAGACCCATAATCATCAGACCGCTCACCTCGTTCTGCTTGTCTGGCATTGATGTCAGGGCCTGAGCAAAACAGATAGAGAAGATGTTTGAGTTGCCATAGCCCACAAGTGCGATAGCTGTGTAGAGCATCCATTTCTCTGCACCAATAAACAGTCCACACATAGACAGAGCCATCATAACCACACTGATGATGAAGAACGTACGATTTGGTAACACACGCAGGAAGAATGAACCCGTAAGACATCCGATAGTACGGAATATAAAGTACAAACTTGTTGCGAAAGCAGCATCATTGAGAGTCATCCCCAGACGTTCCATCAGAATCTTCGGAGCAGTGGTATTTGTGCCAACGTCGATTCCTACATGACACATGATACCGAAGAATGAGAGTAATACGATTGGTGTACCTAACAGTTTTATGCACTCAGCAAAGGTAGAAGCCTTTCCTTCTATCTTCTCCTCCTCTATTGGAGTAACAGCCAACAATGCTGCAGCAAGAATACCCACAATGAAATAGATAGCGAAAAGAACTCTCCAATCGTAGCCGAATGATGGAATCACCTGAGTGGCACCCCACATGGCGAGATAAGGAGCAAGGAACGAAGCTATTGCCTTGATAAACTGTCCGAAGGTAAGTGTTGATGCCAGGTTGCCGCCCCCCATTACAGTAGACACCAGTGGGTTGAGTGATGTCTGCATCAGTGCATTGCCTATTCCGAGCAATGAGAAGGCACACAACATAATCGGGAATGTCTCACCGAAGAGAGGCAGAAGCAGTGATACGATAGTCACGATCAGCGAGAGAAGTACCGTGTTCTTACGACCGATCTTATTCATCAGCATACCAGTAGGCACTGAGAAAATCAAAAACCAGAAGAACACCAGCGATGGGAAGATGTTGGCAACAGAGTCTGTCAACTGCAGGTCTTCCTTAACGTAGTTTGATGCAATGCCCACAAGATCCACAAAGCCCATCGCAAAGAAGCAGAACATCACAGGGATCAGGGCGAATTTCTTAGTCTGACTCATAGCTATAATTACATTTTTTCAGTTTTACATTTTTTCAGTTTTACCTTTTTACCTTTATCTCATAGATTGTAACCTTGCCACCTTTCACTTTAATATTATTATAAGACTCATTCGGGAAAACAAGGTTAGTCATCGCCATCTTACCGTCAGCATCAAAGGCTTCGATGCTGCTGTTGTCGACGAAAATACGCAATTGTTTCAGATTCCCGTGGGTAGGAGCAACAGTAGTTGCAGCAAATGCCTCACTAAAGCTGCAGTCACCGCTCTTGGAGCGATCCATTGCAAAGGTCTGTTTCTGGGCATCGTAGCTCATAACCACCTGTTCGCCCCTGGCATTGGAGAGTGTAAGCTCCATTGTACCCTTTACGTCGACGATGATTTCACAGGCAGATGTGGGTTTCTTTATCTTCGCACCACGAACAGCTAGATTCTCCTTCGAAGGAGTAACACTAACATATGTCTCCTCACCATCCTTAAACAGTCCGAGGTCGCGAGCAATGGAGTTGGCAGAACGAAACTGCTTTGTAGGCACCTGATTGGCATACTGCCAGTTAGACATCCAAGCCAGCACTGTTATACGACCATCAGGAGCATTTGAGAATGATACCGTTGCATAGTGATCCTTACCATAATCGAGCCACTTCGTAACCTTTGGCATCGACTCACAGGTAAACTTCTTACCATCAAAGTCACCAACGAAATACTGTGTTGCACTGCCTCCAAACGGACCACCAGGGTTAATATTGCAGATAAGTACCCACTTATCACCTATCTTCAGCATATCAGGACATTCCCATACACCACCATGACAACCATACTCACTGCCGAAGCTACTCTCCTTATTCCAGTCCTTGAGATTGGCTGATGACCAAATCTGCATTTCCTGACCTACTGCCAGCATCATAATCCATCTGTTTGTGCCCTCGTACCAGAATACCTTAGGATCACGGAAATCAGGAGCATTGAATGTGACAACAGGATTCTTATCATATTTAGTGAATGTTCGTCCTCCGTCAGTAGAATAAGCCATCGACTGTGTCTGGGACTCAGCAGCTGAAGTATAGAAAGCGATAATTGCATCCTTGCCAAAACCAGCAGTATTGTTCTTATCTACCACGCACGAACCACTGAATATTGTACCTATAGCATCAGCCTCGATAGCCAGCGGCAATGCTTCCCAATGAATCAAATCCTTTGATACAGAGTGACCCCATGTCATATTCTCCCAAAGCGATCCGTAGGGGTTATACTGATAATACAGATGCCATTCTCCATCCTTATAGAACATACCATTGGGATCATTCATCCAACCATAAAGAGGTGTGTGATGATATGAAGGACGGAATTTCTCACGATTAGTAGTATCGAAGTCATTCGAGAACTTCATTTCCTTCCAACAAGCGAAATCTTTGATGGGACCTGTTTTACGACGATCTCCAGTGAAGATTATATCGAGAGTCTGACCGTCTTTTATTTCAAAAGGTACGTAATAATCGACGTTGTCAACAGCCAGACGCACGTTTGGACGGCGTGTTGTCTGGTTGTCACTATTGATTACTCTTACATTGGCATTCTCTGCCTTCTCTTCTACAGGAAGAAGTACATACTTATTACCTGTCTCTAAACGTACCATCGCATGATTCTCACTAAGCACCATAGGCTTCACTTGTGCATCTGCTGATAAAGTCACCAACAGGGCTGCCACCATCAAAATCACTGTTCTTTTCATTCTGTTATTCATTTTGTTGTTTCGAATTCTGCTGCAAAGGTACATTAAATCTAAAAAGTAATCTATAACTTATGTTTCAAACACTAACAAAAATCGTTCATTTAAACAATTTTGCTAGAAATGAAAGAATATTTGAAATAAATATGTATCTTTGCCATCAAATTGGAGAAAAGACAAATGAAAGAAAACCAGAACAATGCAGGCAAGATGAATATTCTCGACCTGCTGAAGAATATCCTGCCCTTCGTACTGCCTTACAGGTGGCTGGTGGGCATTACATTGACACTGACAGTCATCAGTTCGCTGATGGCACAGGTGAATGCCGTTGTGCTCGATCGTGCTGTCGATGCCATCAATGAACTGATACAGGTACCCGATTTCTCCTGGGGCAGTGCCGTTAAGATACTGACCACTATTACCATCATCCTTCTTGGTAAGGAGGTAATAGGGGCTCTGGTGACATTTTTCCAAAGATATTATGGTGAGCGAATGCGCATCCTTGTAAGTCGTGATCTTTCGCTGAGGGTGGTGGAGCGCATGCTTTCCTTCCGTATGGCATTCTTTACAGCCGAAGGGAATGAAACGGGAAAACTGCAGTCGCGAATCGATCGAGGCATCATGAGTCTGTCGAATACCGTCAACAATTTCTTCATTGAAATCCTGCCTCTATTCACAAGTGCCATACTGGCGCTGATTCTGATGTTTTGGGCGAATGTCTACGTAGGGCTTGTAGCTCTATGTATCGTACCTATATATTTTTATGTAACCAACCTTCAGGCAAAACGGATGAAGGGCGGACGAAGGGGTATCTTCGGCGGACATCAGGCTGTGAGTCAGGGCATCCTGAACATCATCGAGAGCATCACCGTCATCAAGTCGTTCAATCGTGAACAGATAGAGGCAGACCGTCAGACGGGCCTGCAAGACGCAATGACCAATCTGCAGCTCAGCACTCGTAAACAGAGTTTCTTTTTCAATGGCCTGAAGAGTTTCCTCGAACAGATTGGTACTGTGCTCATCATTATTCTGACAGCCTACTTAGTGCTGATAGACTATCCTGGTATGACCATAGGAAAGATTATGTACCACGTGATGCTCTTTGCCAACGTGAGTGCGCCCATCCGTCAGCTACACCGTATCTACGACGATATGAACGATGCCCTCATCTATGCAGAAGGCTTCTTTGGAATCCTGCATGCAGACGATGAGGTGGAGGTGTCAGGCAAGTACCGGCCAGATGAGGTTAAAGGCAACTTTGAACTGTCAAACGTTGATTTCACATATTCAAATGGTACTCAAGCTCTGTTTGATGTTTCGATGCGCATCGAGAGTGGTAAGATAACAGCCCTTGTAGGTCTGAGCGGAGCGGGCAAGAGCACAATCGTCAACCTGCTCGACAAGTTCTACAAACCTCAGCGCGGACAGATAAAGCTCGATGGCGTCGATCTTGCAGACTGGGATACCCAATGGCTACGCGAGAACGTGGGGCTGGTACTTCAAAAGAACCATATCTTCGACGGCACCATCGAGGAGAATATCAAGTACGGCTATCCTCAGGCAACCCATGAGGATGTGGTGAAAGCTGCCAAGCAAGCCTATATATACGAGCAAATCATGCAACTGCCGCAGGGGTTCGATACCATAGCCCAGCAACTCAGCGGTGGTCAGCAGCAACGAATCGCCATCGCCCGCATGTTTATCAAGAACCCGCCTATTATCTTCCTAGATGAACCAACGGCCAGTCTTGATGCCATTGCCACAGAACAGATAAAGGCCAGCATCGATGCCATCAAACAAGGACGTACTGTCATTATCATCTCCCACAACATCGGCCAGATCATCGATGCAGAACAGATTTACGTGCTTCAACAAGGCCGTGTTGTACAACACGGCTCACCATCTGATGTTTATCAACAGGGTGGAGTATATAAAGACATCTTCGATGCTTCAGCCCGTAGCATGAATGTAGATAAGATAGCAAATACTCTCGGAGGAGTATGATTTTAATCGGCTAGTTTGAAGGAAAAAGGCGCTACTCCTCACGAGCCGCGCCTTTTTTATTAAACCAAATCTTTACAAACCGAATCAATATTGTTGTACCTTAACATCGCTGACAGTAATACTGCCACCATAGTTATTTATGCTCCAACAGTTCTTCTGAATACCATAGATACGGTTGGTGTAAGCACATACATCATTAATGTACATCACAAGAACAGAGTTGTCGGTATAGATGTCGATGTTATAGACATTATCTGACGGACGCTGGAAGTTGTAACCATCTGCACCCTCAATGAAGCCCTTGCCTTCAGCACCTTCCTGTTCGAAGTTGACCTTACGACCATCCTCCCATTCAGGATTCACAACCATAGTATAATACTTTTTAGAATCTGTGCCGCGAACAAATGAAACTCCAAACTTATCCCAATTATTAGAGGTCTTTACAGTAAACGAGATATGATTACAGCTACCCAAACGGTTGTAAAGAGCATAAGCACCATCGCCACTAAGCGTTCCACCGTTATAACCGTTAGATTCTATTACATTTGCATTAGCAGGATTACCATACTTTGCAGCCATAGCAGGTACTGCACCCAATGTAAGAGTTCCATCAGTATGCTGGATTATCTTATGACATATAAGTGCACCGCTCCAGTTAGGTTCATTTCCATCACCAGCACCTACGTTAATGTTCTTCTCGTGGATATCAGCTCCCGAACGGAATGGACACCATCCCCAGATATAACGGTCTGTACCATTGGAGGCAGTCTTACCAGCATAGAATGCACGGCTGTCGAGTACACCCTCATGGCCATCATTTGGCCACTTTGGCCCATCGTTTAAGCAGTTCTTCAGTTCTTGATAAGTCGAAGCCACCATATACTTTACCTTACGACTCCAACTGGCACGGAAACTCTCACTGTAAACAAGGTACCAGTAATTACCCATCTTGAAGATATCGGGGCACTCAAGCATACGATCCCAGATCATACGGATACGACCGACATGCTCCCAGTTCTTAAGGTCACTTGACTTGAACTCTGCAAAGACGGGATCACCACCATTGACTGGATAGGTAGAGATAACCATATGGTAGAGATTGTCGTCAGCAACAAAAATCTGTGGATCGCGGAAGTCATTACTGGAATAGCCGAAGTCAGGACCATTGAGTGTCCAAAGTTCATCTTTTGTCCAAGTCTTAAAGTCTGTCGATGTTGCACGCATTACAACCTCGCGGTTCTTGCAGTTTCCATTATGCCCTGTATAATAGATATAATAGGTACCATCTTTCTCGTAAGCACAACCTGTTCCTAAAGCTGCGTCCTGTTGATAGTCGTTGCCACCGTATGGAAGGATTTCTCCTAACGACTCGTAGTTGGCACCGTCTTTGGTCGTTACGGCCCAGATGGGATGGAAACGATGACTCATGTTATTGTCGAACTCCTGAAGATAAAGTACCTTGAAGTCACCATTCTTCTGATCGTAGAATGGCATGGGGTCACCAACACGTCCTACTGCCGGCTTGTAATATGTATCAAAGCCCTGTGCATCGGTAGGCGCAAAGAATGTGGCAGTGCCGTTCCAGTCCTTGGCGGGATCACCGCTGAACTCATCGTCGCTGCATGCTGTCAGCATAGAGGCTGACAAGGCAACGGTGAACACCAGTTGACTGAGTGATAATATAGAATATTTCATTGTCTTCATAATCGTTCTTGTTTATTTCGTTAGATAATCGAATGCGTTGAGCAAGATAGTGCCCATATTATCGTGATAGTTCGAAGTGTAAGGAGTTGGTGAGTTCCAGTCAAAGAGTCCAGAGCCTAAGCAGATGATTCCACCCTTGCCAAACTCACCGTTTGCACCCTTCAGCTCCCAAGATGATACGCTGTTGTCACCACCAAGTGCACGGGCGCCTGTCTTTGCCTCCATAGCGTCCTTACCGCCACCATATGTATCCCAGAATCCATACTGCGAAGTAGTGTTACAGATAGTGTAGTCCTTGTCGAGTGTATAGACAGCATTATCGGCTGCGCCAGGGTAGGTCTTAAGATTCTTCCATAATGGGTGCGTGATGTCGTAGGCGTAGAAATGCCAAGGATCGTCACCCATCAGGTCGGAGCCTTCACCGCCTCCGCCACCCCAGACATTGTTGGGATAAGCATCCTCAGGCATAGCGCCCAAAGCAATTGCATAGTTCACTGCCGAACGACCCAATACGAAACCGACACCATTCTGCCAAAGTTCCTTCATCTTCGGGAGTGCTGTCATAGCACCGCTCTCAGCCTCAGCAAAACCGTTATAGTTGCCGTATGATGAACAATGACGATGGAAGAATACCAGTTTACACTTCTCGAGCGAGATATTTCCACTAGCTACATCGTTCCAAGATGCATAGGCAGCACTGGCGATATTGCCAGTCAGCCACTTGGCTGCAGCCTTCTCCTCATCGTTCAGCAGTTCTATATTCTCTGCTTCACCGACAAACAATGCTACAGGAGCCTCTATCAGAGTTACAAAGACAGTATAAACCGTAGTTGCTGTATTATCGTTCAACGTAATCTGGAAAGGCTCTGTGAAATTGCCTTTTGTACCACTGGCCGGGCTACAGGTTGCATCTTCACTGCAAACAACCTCAAAGGTAGCATTGCTAAGGTCAATTCCGCTATTTGCCATCACACTTACGGTGATAGTCTTATCCTGCTGGTTAATGGCTCCCTTTACACCTTCAAGGATAAATAGTGACATCAGAGCCTCATCATTACGTACACTTACCTGATAGTCCATCACAAGATCACCATTGGTGATGTGCAGAGTACGATCACCATCGAAATTGATATGATCACCCACATTCATATTGGTCTTAGCCCCAGAAGATACTGTAAGACCTGTTATTTCCATATTATCCTTTTGGTTGAAGTCCACAGGAACCTTTACCTTAACCAGCCTCTTCTCTGTGTTGATAGTACCTTCGTACTGACCATTCAGTACAAACTTCTCAACGAGGCATTCTCCGCTTACGTCTATGCTACCTGTATGATCATCATTGCAGGCAGAGAAACCGCAGATGATGCAGATTGCGCAGATGATGCTATATATCGTTTTCATAATTCTTATCTTCTTAACTACTTTAACTTCTTAACTACTAAATCATTACCACTGTCCACAATTCTGCGTATAGTGTCCATTAGATGCTGCCATCTGCTCATAAGGAACTGGCAGATACTCGTTCTTGTTGGCTGTGAACTGCGAGCCGCTTAGGAAGTTCATTTTCTCACTTTCGCTGCTATAGAACTTGTTCAATACTGTTGCAGCATCACCCCAACGCACCAAATCAAAGAAACGCTCACTCTCCATAGCCAACTCCAGTCGACGTTCCATCTTGATGATCTTCATAGCCTCATCCTTAGAATATGAGCCGTTATATTTACCCACTGCATAGTGTACGCCATATTTAGTTGGGTAGTTTGAAACAACGCTGTTTGTTATCATACCATTTGCACGATTGCGAACCTGATTCACTAGTGCTATTGCATCAGCTGTTTGTCCCAACTGGGCCTGAGCCTCTGCACGCATTAGCAGAACGTCAGCATAGCGGAATACAATACGGTTCATTGAACTTGCCCACTGTGAGTCACACAGATAGAGGTAGCTGTCTGTCAGTGATGGATCAACATTCTGCTTAAGCGAAACAAAGTATCCGAATGTACCGCCTGAACGGCTCCAAGCATTGGTCTCAGCCATCATAAAGCCAGGGTTGAACATATAAGGAGTGCCAGGAACACCTACAGTTACAAACAAACGAGGGTCTACTGTCTGGTTACTACCAACAGTATAATCAACAGCTGCAAAGTTATCAAGCAAAGGCAAGCCGTCGCTGTTAGTACGATAAGCGCTCACGAGGTTATGTGATGGCTTATAGAAATCACAACCAGAATCGTGCACTTTAGGAATACAGGGTACAATCAGACGATATGAAAAATTCAGGTTACCATAGACAGTACCATCATTCTTTGAGTACTGGATGGCCCAAAGGCTTTCCTTACCATTCTCATATTGTTCCTCAGGACGGAAATTGTTGTGCAAGTCTGGCTCCAGGCCATAACCACTATAAAGAGCAGGATTTGTATACTCCACAACCTTCTGGAGATCGTCGGAATTAATACCTGTCACCTGATTAGAGTTTGCATCATCCTGGCGATATGCCTTATAGAGATATACTTTAGCAAGGAACGCAGCACAAGCAGCCTTTGTTGGACGACCTTTTTCTGCCTGTACAATTGGAAGAACAGCATAGGCATCTTCCAGATCATTGATAATCTGCTGCCAACCTTCATCATTAGTATATTCCGTATTTGAGAGGTTATTGTAGTCCTCTTCTTCCATGTTGAGCTTGTTTACAAACGGTATCTTCTTGAAGAGACGCTTAAGCTGGAAGTGGCCATAGGCACGAAGGAACTTCATCTCTGCAGTACGCTGCTTAATAGTTGCGTTCTCCTGATCTGCACTTGCCAGAATATCAAGTGACAGGCTCACACGCGAGAGGTAGTTATAGAATCTGTTCCAGATAGAACTGAAAGGCCAGTCGGTAGTCATCACACCAGTACTTCTCTCCAGTCTATGGAAAGGTTCGCCATCAGAGAAATCAGATCCGCCTACATAGGCATCGTCAGAACGAGTATCATAGTTCCAGAGTGAGAATGAAGCATTCATATCTTCAATCGAAACCAGACCTGCGTATGCTGAAATCAACACGTTGTCGATATACTCAGGATTCTTTACCTCATCCTGGGTCAGAGTGGCCTGTGGCACCTGCTCCTCAAGAAATTTTGAGCAACTCATCATCCCTAAGATGATGCAGAGTGCGCAGAAAAGTTTATATATCGTTTTCATAATCGTTGCTATATTTTAGAATGAAACATTGAGTCCGAATGTAAGATTGAGAGGGATAGGATAGTTGAATCCTGGATTCTCCGGGTCAGCACCAGTAAACTTACCGCTTTTGATAGTCAACAGGTTCTGAGCAGATGCGTAGAGACGTATACGGTCAAGACGAAGTTTGTCTGTAATGCTCTTAGGCATGTTGTAACCCAGCTGTATGGTGCGTAACTTAGCGTATGATCCATTTTCGATATAATAAGAAGACACACGACCCTCATTGTTTGTATCTGAAGTGGTAAGTGCAGGGATATTGCTACCTGGGTTAGCAGGACTCCAGGCATCAAGTACACGAATACCCTTGTTCAGATAAGGAACGTTGATAGCAGAGTTTGCCCAAAAGTCTGTCTGTGACTTATAACCGCGACAGTCAACGTCTACACCCTGCACGCCCTGCCAGAACATAGTCAAATCCCAGTTCTTGTACTGCAGGTAGATGTTCAGACCCCATGTGAAAGCAGGTGTAGGATCGTAAATCCAGTCCTGATCCTCCTCTGTGATACGGCCATCACCGTTCAGATCCTTATAGCGGATACGGCCCAGGCCTGCACCTTCCTGAATAGCATGATTGTCAATCTCTTCCTGACTCTTAAAGATTCCGTCATAGATATAACCAACCTGTGAGAACATAGGATGCCCCACAACACTCTTGACACCATTACCACCATACTTACCATTAGCCGCCACAGTCTCGGGCAACATAGTTATCTCGTTCGAATACTTACTGATGTTTCCGCTGATATCCCATGAGAAGTCGTTTGGCAGACGATGGCGATAGCCTATGGTCAATTCCCAACCGTTATTCTTCACCTCACCAGCGTTGATCCACTGACCAGAGCCCTCACCCATAGCAGCAATACCCTCCATGAAGAGAAGAATATCCTTTGTTCTCTTGTCGAACCAGTCGAAGCTTCCATAGATTTCATTTCTCAAGATAGCGAAATCCAAACCGATATTATGCTGTGTTGTGGTTTCCCACTTGATATCATCGTTACCACGCTGGTTACGAACATATCCGTTAGCCAGATCATAGCCACCATTCTTACCTGAGATATCGTAAGAGGAGCCAGCCTGCCCGCTACCCCAGAGACCTGTTGAAACAACCGACTTATAAAGTGTATAACGAGCTGTATTCGAAATCTCCTGATTACCAGTCTGACCCCACGAGTAACGTAGCTTCAGGTTATCGAGCCATCCCTTGGTTGACTCCATGAACTTTTCCTGAGAAATGCGCCATCCAGCAGAAACAGAAGGGAATGTACCATACTGGTTACTTGAACCGAAACGACTTGAACCGTCTCGACGGATAGTGAATGATGCCAAATACTTGTCATCATAGGTGTAGTTTGCCTTACCGAAGAAGGAAACAAGACTGAATCCCTCACCAAAACCTTCTGCCAGCTGACGGCCTGCACCTGCAGATGGCCACATATAGTCAGTATTCAGGATAGCAAGTTCGTAACGCTTCGCACTGTTCATCTTATAGTCTGAACGGTTAACCTCAGTACCTATCATGACATCACCACGATGCTTGCCAATCTCAAAGTTATAGGTAGCGATAGCATTCCACATCCAACGCATTGTGTGTTCCTGCTTACCTTCAACAGCCGAGTCTGTACGCATCACTTTACCATTGGCAATAGGATAAGTAAAGAAACGCTGCTCTTTCTGAGTATAGTCCATACCCAAGGTTGTGCGAACCATAAAGTTCTTAAACGGAGTAATACTCAGGTGCACATCACCAAACATACGCCACTGGGTATATTCGTTATCCTTCGCATTGTCAATCATACTCAGCGGGTTCTCACGCTCTGAGTAAGCGCCAAGAGCCTGAGCGTACTTGCCGTTCTCTGCATAGATAGGGAAGTTGGGATTGAATTCCAAAGCGTGCTCAAGCACTCCACCGGGAGCATCGACACCTTTTGTGCGATTGATGGTGAAGTTCTCGCCAATTATCATATTCCCATCAAAGAGCTTATAGTCAACGTTGGCACGACCAGAGAGACGGTTGAAGTAGCTGTCCTTGATGGTACCTTGGTTGTCATAGTAGCCAAGAGAGAAGAAGGAACTACCCTTTTCAGAACCATTGCTTATCGATACATTATACTGCTGTACTACGCCTGTACGAGTAATCTCGTTAAACCAATCGGTATCTCCAGCACGCACAGAGGCGTTCTCGTCGAGGAACATATTCATTGTCATCTTGTTCAGGACAGGATTGCCATTAGCATCATAGCCCCAGTCGTAATTATATCCAAGGTTATTGTTGCTTGGGTTCATTCCGTCATTGACACTTGCCTGCCAGTAGGCACGTCCCCACTCACTTGCATTCATCGTCTCAATCTTATTAGTATAGAAAGAGGTGGCAACACTGCCATCGAAGTTTACCTTTACCTTACCGTCCTTACCCTTCTTGGTGGTAATAATGATTACACCGTTAGCAGCCCGTGAACCGTAGATACTTGCCGAAGCGGCATCCTTCAGCACCTGAATGCTCTCGATGTCATTGCCGTTCAGCTCATGCATACCTGCCTTAGTTGGCACACCATCAATAATGTAGAGAGGATCATTGTCGTTCAATGTTCCTACACCACGAATACGTACTGTGGCAGCACCAGAAGGATTACCGTCAGCAGTAATGTTCATGCCTGGCACACGTCCCTGAAGGGCTTTCATCGGGTTGTTCTCGTTCTGCTTGGCCATTTCATCGACACTTACCGTTGAGATGGCACCTGTCAGGTCGGCCTTGCGCTGTGTGGTATAACCAGTTACCACCACTTCCTGTAACATCTCTGTATCATCCTTCAGTGTCACTTTCATGCCATCCTGGGCTGGTAGTTCCACTGTTGTAAAACCAATGTAGGAGATAACGAGGATTGCGCCGTCCTTAACCTTGATTGTGAAGTTACCATCGAAATCAGTCACTGTACCGTTCGACGTCCCTTTCTCCATAACGGTGGCACCAATGACCGTCTCACCGGCAGGATCGACAACCGTACCACTGATCTCACTTTGCGCGTACATTATAGTACACGTAAGTAGAGCCAACAAACTTAGAAGAAGTTTTTTTAGTTGTTCCATTGTTGAACTTTTAAATTGATTAGTACTTTTGTTAATTAAAACTGGTGCAAAAGTACTATAATAACACATGCAGGTATAGCAAATATCGTTCAGAACCTTGCAAAAATGTTACATGAAACAATCCTCAATCATTATGTTCGATTTGTTAACACCCCATAAAAAAGGGCAGACGCTTATTCTGCCCTTACATCCGTCGGATATTTACCAAATTGTTTCTTGAAACAGTTGGAAAAATAACCTGGTGTACCAAATCCCACCTCATAAGCTATCTCATTAACGGTCTTATTTGTCGTTGTTAGCAGAACATAGCCACGCTGTAGGCGCATCTGTCGTAACAATTCCACTGGCGATTGTCCTGTAATGGCTTTCACCTTTCTATATAACTGAACGCGACTCAAACCGACCTCTTCACCCAAATCCTCCATCTTGAGATTCGGGTTCGACATGTTTTTACGGATGACCTCATTGAGCGTCTCAGCAAAAATGGTATCCTGAGAACGGGGAGCTGGCGCGTCCTCCATGGGTAGTTCAAACACCTGTCGCAACTTACGACTGTCGGAGTTCGTATAGAAAAGAGTCTCCTCGACATTCAAATCCTGTCGCTGTTTGATTGCCTTACGAGTCTGCACATAGGCTCGCCACATCATAGCGAACGCAACTACCAGCAGCGCAATGGCAACAAAACTGCCAATCAAAACTTTGTGTTGTGTGTTGTAAAGACCAAAATAAGCCTCCAGTTTGTCATGTATCGTCACCATATGATCATTTTGGCTCATCAACTCTGTTGCTTCAGTCGTTACCAGTTCCACATTGTCGGGCGTTACAACAAATCCCAACAAAGGATTGTCACGCTCAAAAGGCTTGCCTGTCAGAATGTCGAGAGCCAGCCTGATAATCTTTTCTCCATGAGTAGGATAATAATAGGTGCCTATCTGATGACCGAGTTTCACATAATCAAGACCTTCGTCAGGCATGCCGTCAATACCCAGAATCTTTATGCGTCCCTCTACATCCTGTTCTACGACAGCCTTATAGACACCTGTTGCCATACCGTCGTTGTGACAGAAGATGAAGGTTTGATCCAGACGACTGATGTCTGACTTACGAAGAGAATCTATCAATTCTGTTGCTATACGGCAAGCAGCGTCGCTCGACCAGTCGCTTTTCCTGCATATATACTCCACTTCAGGCAATCTATTCATGGCTTTCTCGAAACCAAGATGGCGCTCAAGGGCAGGTGTGGTGCTCAGCAGACCTGTGATCTCCATTACGAGGGGCTTCCTGTGTTTGCCCTCAGAGTTATTGTCTCTGACCATTGAGGCAATGTATTGACCTACAATCAAGCCCGCCTCCGTATTGTTGCCGCCAATGAAAGCTGTATAGTCTGCGCTGGTCTTCCGGTCAAAGCTGACAACAGGAATGCCTGCCTTAAGAACCCGTGCAATAGCATCATTGATTATCTGTATATCTTCATAAGGAGCTACCACCATCAGGTCGATGCCTGCCTGTGCCAGACTGTCTATCTGTCGGGCCTGCAATTCCGGATCGTCAACCGAATTAGCTATGCTCACCTTGACATCGTGCTCGTAAAGATGCTGGGCCGCCAGCATCTCCTTATTCACCTTCTCACGCCAGGGGCCTTTAGAACACTGAGCAACACCTATCTTATATAACTTACTACTTTCAGAACAAGAAGTAAGTACGGCCACTAATACAAAAAAGATAACCAATATCTTACGCATAATCCCATATTCATATAATTGTTTCAGCTGCAAAATTACAAAAAAACTCAGAAAACAACAAGCTTATGGAAAGAAAAAGGCGCTACTCCTCACGAGCCGCGCCTTTTTCCTGAAAGCAATCTTTCTAAACCTAAAACTAATCTAACTATTAACTAACTAATTCTAACAATTTCTGTATGAAGCAAAAATTCTGCTGCAAAGATAACATGAAATCACGAAGCGCCCATAAAATTATGTTTCATAAACTTAAAAAAATAGTTCGTTGTCGAAAAAATACAAGAAATGAACGATAATTTAAAGTGATATTTGCATAATTGACAGATTATCATTACCTTTGCAGGCAAATTATCAAACAACAAATATAGTTTTTGTGCTTCGACACGCATTATTCTTCGATATTGACGGTACTCTCGTGAGTTTTAAAACTCATGAGATACCTCCATCTACCATTTTGGCACTCACTCAGGCTAAGGCAAATGGTCATAAGGTGTTTATTGCCACAGGCCGTCCGCCACTGATCATAACCAATCTTGGGGCAATAGAGCATCTTATTGACGGCTATGTCACCATCAATGGCGCTCTATGCTATGTTGGCAATGAGGTGATAAGGTGTAAGGATATTCCTCATGAAGCGGCCCGTCTGGTTGTCGACGATGCCATGGAGAAAGACTACGGTGTGATTGTGGTAGGCGAAAAGGATGTGGCAGTGCTCGACCCTCATGGCGAGGTGGATAAGATTTTCCGTCAGGAGATAGCCGTCGAGAATCTTGACCAAGTCAAACCTATAGAGCATGTCATGCAGCAACGCATCCTTCAGCTAACGCCATTCTTCTCAGCCGATTATGAGCGCGAGATTATGGCTCGTATTCCCTGCTGCACATCCGGCCGCTGGCATCCGGCTTTCACAGATGTTACGGCTCAGGGAGCAGACAAGGGTGAGGGTATGCTGATTATGGCAAAGCATTTCGGACTTGATCCCAAATACACTATAGCTTTTGGCGATGGGGGGAATGATGCCTCTATGATTCGTACGGCAGGCATTGGTGTTGCAATGGGTAATGCCCTTGAATCATTAAAGAAAGAGGCTTCCTTTACGACAACCTCCGTCGACGATGACGGTATCCTAAACGCTCTCCGTCATTTCGGCCTTGTATAATTCTATTGAATAGTTCTTCTATAGTTTCTCACCGCATTGTGAGCAATACTTGTCTTTGTTGCGAACCTTGGCATCACAACGTGGACAATGCCCATCCTTAGGCTTTTCTTTTACCTCATCAATAATGTTTGCCGTAACAATACCTGTTGGTACCGCAATAATGGTATAACCGAGCAGCATGACAAATGCCGAAAGCAGGCGCCCTATTGGAGTTACAGGCGTTATGTCACCATATCCTACTGTTGTCATCGTGACGATAGCCCAATAGACAGATGTGGCCAAATCGGTAAATTGAGTATCTGGCTGCCCGTTCTCAACCATAAACATCAGCGTACCCAGACATATATCGAGTATCAGCACAAACAGGAAGTATACGGAAATCTTGGTAAGACTTTTCTGGAGTGACCGCATCAACAAATACCCCTCGTTGATAAAACTGAACAACTTGAAAATGCGGAATATACGGATGAAGCGGAACGAACGCAATAGTATCATATACCTCGCATTGGGCAGGAAATAGGACAGATAAGGTGGCAGGATTGATAAGAGATCAATGACACCAAAGAAACTAAGTACGTAGTCGCGAGGTCGTGGCGAACAATAGACACGAGCAATGTACTCGACAGTAAAGAAGAAGGTGAGCAGATATTCCAGTATCTCCAGAACCAGCTTAAAAGTATGTACCAACGAGGGGACTGTCTCGATAAATGATATGATGATACTCAGCGAGATAGCCACAATCAGTGTGATGTCAAAAATACGTCCTATCGGGTGCTCCGACTCGAACATTATGCTATATAGCCTTTCTTTCTCAAGCCACTGAGGTTTCTTCATTCTTCCAGACTTCATGCTGCAAAGATATAACTTTTTAGTGAAATAGCCAAGAAAAGACTAAGATTTTTAAATATCACTATAAGGTGCGGCAGCAATGTTGCACCTCTTTTTTTGGTGTTGACGCGACAGAGATTTGGGGGATTTGTGGGGTTTGTCGCAAAATGGCGCATGTGTCGCATGTAGTTGAGAAAGAAATAAGAAAAAAACTTGGAAGCGGGTGAAAATCACCGTATCTTTGCATCGTCAATCAGAAACAAATCTGAGAGATTTAAATAAGAGATAAATAATAAATTAAGGTATAACAATTTAAAATTAAAGAAAGGAAAAGAATTATGGCAAAGACTCCAGTTTCAATGACAATCGACGGTTACAAAGAGCGTGAAGTACTGATGGTAACTTATGAGTTTGATCAGGCAACAGACGTAGAAGGACAGATGGCAGGCATCCCACGCGGTGGTAAGATCATCGTACGTGTTAAAGCCCTGAACGATGGTACACCCGACCTGCTCGCATGGATGATAGAGCGCAGCCTTCCGAAGAACGGTGAGATCAAGTTCTTGGAGACAAAGACCAACAAGGAGATGAAGTCAATCAAGTTCACCAACGGCTACTGCGTAGATTTCGAGGAGAAGTGGGAGGACAAGATGGGTCACTTCGAGGAGATCACTATCACCTGTAAGCAGATTGAGTTCGGCAACGTTAAATATGAGAATGATTGGGCATAAAGTTCAAATAAAAAATAAAGAAATAAAAAATAAAAAATAAGTTTAACAATTAAAGAATAGAAAGGAAACAAGATATGGCAGCAAATGTAACACCAGTAGTACTC
>FLNV01000778.1_pt1 | contig 22669 bp, 16 predicted proteins | sample 1140351 | NCBI WGS metagenome assembly FLNV01 (sample SAMEA3878207, study PRJEB12797) | bioreactor metagenome | biome: Moose rumen | place: Sweden | collected 2011-10
CAGCACCGGGCGTGGCCGGCACACTGACATTCTCGCGCACCAGCGCATCGGGACTGAGATATAGCGTCAGACCCACGATGAAGCCAATGCTGACCTGCCCCACTATCTTGTACTTACCCTTCAGGCCCTCCTTGTCGTGACGGAAAATCTTGATGTAGTCGTCCATGAACCCGAGGAAGCCCAACCACAGCGTAGTGACAATCATCAGTATAAGGTAGATGTTGCGCAGTCGGCCCAGCAGCAGCACAGGCACCAGTATGGCCACGATGATGATGATGCCACCCATGGTGGGCACCCCCTTCTTCTGCACGCCAAAGGGGTCAATCTCCACGTCGCGTGCCGTCTCGCTGATGTTGCGGCGCTTCATCCACTTGATGAAGCGCTCGCCGAACCATGCCGACAACAGCAGCGACACTATCAGTGCCGCCAAGGCACGGAAGGAAATATAGCTCCACAGGTGGGAGCCCGGTATGTCAAATTGCTCTAAGAAGCGAAAGATATAGTACAGCATCCCGAGTATTTACTATCTACTAATTTACTATTTATTTGGCAATTTGTCTAAATGTCTAATTGTCTAATTGTCTAACTGTCTAAATGTCTAATTGTCTAATTGTCTAACTGTCCAATTGTCTAACTGTCTAACTGTCTAATTGTCCGACATACATTCGCGGATAACCTCATGGTCGTCGAAGTGGTGCTTCACGCCGCGTATCTCCTGGTAGTCCTCGTGCCCCTTGCCTGCCACGAGTACCACGTCGCCGCGCTCGGCCATCATGCAGGCGGCGCGTATGGCCTCGCGGCGGTCGGCTATGACGAGCACACCCTTCTTCTGCTGTGGGGTCAGCCCGGCTAACATGTCGTTTATTATGTCCTGCGGGTCCTCAAAGCGCGGGTTGTCGCTGGTTATGACCACGCGGTCGCTCTGTCGCACAGCCTCTTGGGCCATCAGGGGCCGCTTGCCCCGGTCGCGGTTGCCACCGGCACCGCACACGGTGATGACCTGCGCCTTGCGCCCCGTCTGACGACCGTCAGCCGCGCTGTCCTGCAGCACCTCATGTATGGCCTGCAGCACATTGCTCAGCGCGTCGGGCGTATGAGCATAATCGACTATGGCCGTGAAGCCCTGCCTGCTCTGTATAGGCTCCAGCCTACCGCTCACGCTGTGCAGCGTGCTCAGTGCCACCAGCACGTCGTCGGGCTGCTGGTCCAGCAGCACAGCGGCACCATACACGGCCAGCAGGTTGCTCACGTTGAAGCGGCCTATGAACTGCACCCCAACCTCGCGGCCACATACGTCGAGGTACATACCCTCGAAGTGGGTCTCTATGACACGGGCCCTGAAGTCGGCCATCTGCTGCTGCGAGTATGTCTTCACCTGGGCCTTGGTGTTCTGCACCATGAACATGCCGTTCTTGTCGTCCAGGTTGGTCAGGGCAAAAGCGGTCTTGGGCAGATGGTCGAAGAACAGCTTCTTTGCGTCGCGGTATGCCTCCACAGTCTTGTGATAGTCCAGATGGTCGCGCGTCAGGTTGGTGAAGATGCCGCCACGGAAGCGCAGACCGCCTATGCGCTGCTGCACTATGGCGTGGCTGCTGCACTCCATGAAGGCATACTGGCAGCCTGCCTGCACCATGCGACTGAGCAGCTGGTTCAGCTCCACAGGGTCGGGCGTGGTGTGCGTGGCAGGCACCGCCTCGCCGTCTATGTAGTTGCACACGGTGGAGAGCAGTCCGCAGCGGTAGCCTAAGCGGCGCAGTAGGTTGTACAGCAGCGTGGCTATGGTGGTCTTGCCGTTGGTACCGGTCACGCCCACCAGGGTCAGCCGGTGCGACGGGTGGCCGTAGAAGGCATGTGCCAGCGGACCTGCAGCCGTCTCGGCAGAGGCCACCCTGACATAAGTGACACCGGCAACGTCCTCGCCTGCAGGGGCTGGTGTCTCACACACAATGACGGCCGCCCCCTGCTCTATAGCCTTTGGTATAAACTGGTGGCCATCGACCTGCGTGCCGCGCATGGCAATGAACATATAGCCCGGACGTACCTGTCGCGAGTCGATGGCTATGCCGGTCACATCGCACTGGGCATCGCCCGTCACACTGATGGTCTTTATGTCTGCAAGCAGTTCTTTCAGTATCATTTTGCTTTTCTGATTATTCTGATTATTCTGAGCACTCCAATCATTCTGGGTACTCCGATCATTCCGATTACTCCGATTGCCCAAACTATTTCAGCGTCAGACGACACGTCTGGCCCATGCTGACGGGCTGGCCAGGCCGGAGGCTCTGTTCGGTCACGTGGCCCACTCCGCTCACCTGCACCCTCATGCCGAGGCTTTCCAGTAGATAGACGGCATCGCGCATGCCCATGCCCTTCACGTCGGGCACCAGCCCCTGGTTCACATGTCCATCGGCCGGCACCTGACCGTCACCGATACCCAGCTGGCTCATCACGTGCGCGGCGGCAGCGGCATTGCCTGGCTTCACGTCGGGCGGCGCACTGTTGCCGTCGGTAGCGTCGCTGGCGCGCAGCTTCACCGTCTGAGCCATTATTCCCTCTGAAATCTGGTGGAAGGCGGAGCCGCTGACCAGTCCGCCCGATACCACCGGGCCGTAGGTCTGCATGCACACTATGCAGCTGTAGCGGGGCTTGTCTGCAGGGAAGTAGCCGCAGAACGACAGCAGGTAGCGCGTGTGTCCAGGCGTGTAGCCCCAGTGGCCGTCGGCCATCTTCTCGGCCATCATGGCCGTGCCTGTCTTGCCCGCCACCTTGAACGAGCGGCTGCCGGCCCTACGGCCCAGCCCCTGGCTGACCACATGCTCCAGTATGGTCTGCATCTCGTGCAGGGTCTTGTCTTTGCATATATGCTCACGCACCACCTCCACCGGGTACTCCTTGATAACCTGGCCTTCCTTCTCTACGCGCTTCACGAAGCGCGGACGCACCATGCGGCCGTTGTTGGCAATGGCGTTATAGAAGGTCAGGGTACTGATGGGCGGCACCTGCGTCTCGTAGCCTATCGACATCCATGCCAGGGCCGTGTTGCTCCAGTTGAGCCACTGGCCGCGCTTGTTCTTCTCTGGCATCCTGATACGCGGGGCGGCGGCACGGGGCAGCGGTATCTGCAGGTCCTCGGCTATGCCGATGCGCCGCAGTCCGGCCACGAACTTCTCCGGATGGTTGTGATAGTAGTCGTCAATGATACGCGACACGCCTATGTTCGAACTGACCTCGAGCGAGCGGGGCAGCGAGATGACGCCATAGCCCTTGCCGTTGCGCCAGTTGTGGTCCTTCATCACGCGTCCGTACATTGGCCACTGGCCACGACCTGTGTCCACCATGCGCGTGGTGTCGCATACGCCGTCGTCCAATGCCACCATCAGCGAGGCCGTCTTGAACACCGACCCAGGCTCCACCAGGTCGCTTATGGCATGGCTGTCTATCTCACGGTACTGCGCCACGCCGTCGGGTCCCGTCACGCGGTCTATGTTGACTATCGCCTTGACATCGCCCGTCTGCACCTCCATCACCACGGCCGTGCCCACCAGCGTGTTGTATTCCTCCATCACGCTTATCACCGCGCGCTCGGCCAGGTCCTGCATGCCCACGTCTATGGTGGTCACTATGTCGGCACCGTCAATGGCGGGCTGCTTGGGGAAGCGCAGCATCTTGTCGAGTACCTTCTGGCGCCGCTCCAGGCCATTCACGCCGCGCAACAGGCTGTCGTACGACAGTTCCAGCCCGCTGTACGGTTTGCCGTCGGCGGCATATATATTGCCCACAATGCGCAGGGCCAGCGACCCGAAGGGGTGGCGGCGCGCCTTTATCTCGTCGGCATGGAAGCCGCCGCTGTACCTGCCCATGCAGAACACGGGCAACTGCTTCACCTGCTTGTACGTGGTGTAGTCAACTATGTAGGGCCAGATGGCATAGTGACGCAGCGAGTCGTGACGGGCCTTCTCTATGTCGCGGCGGAAGTCCTCCGCCGACTTCGATGGAAATATCTCGTGCAGCCCGCGGCATATACTGTCCATGTTGGCCCCAAGCAGCGAGTCCTTCTTGTGGCCACCCACCTTGAAGTCCATGAAGACACGATACTGGGGTATGCTGCCTGCCAGCAGTTCACCCTCCGACGACAGCACGTTGCCGCGCTGGGCGCGCACGGTGTCGTTCTCGTGCTTCAACCGCAGGGCCACCCGCTCCCAGTAGTCCTTCTGTGCCGTCATGATATATAGCACCTTGACCGCCACGGCCAGGCCCAACAGCGCGAAAGCCAGTGTTATCAGCAGGTATCGCGGCATAACCTTCTCGTTCCTGAATTTGCTCATCTCGTCTTATCGTCATCTGTGCGCCATGTCCTACGCGCGTACATTAATATATTTATATATAGTCAACTATCAGTTGTCAACCATCAATCTTCAATTTTCAATCTTCAATCTTCAATCTCAATGATGTACGGCGGCTGCTCTGAAATGTGCAGCAGGGTGTCGCGGTTCTGCCTGAGAGCGTTCAGTATGTGGCTCTCGCGCGTGCGCTCGGTCAGGTTGCTGCTCGACGTCATGGCGTTGTACTTGGCGTCCTTCAACTGCGCCTGCAGCTCGTTTATCTCCACCAGGTCGTGCTGGCACTGGTATCTCACACCTATGTACAGCACGGTGAAGACCACTATCAGCAGCACCAGCCTGACGTTCGACTGCAGCAGCTGACGCCAGATGACATCGCCGAAGAACAGCCCCTGCAGCACATTCTTGCCGGTCATGGGCTTGTCCTCCTCACTCGCTGCCGCCAGCAGCTGCTTCATGGGCGACACAGGGCGCAGAAGCGATAAGCTGCCCTTCTTCTTGTCCTTTCTGTCCTTCATCACAATCTTCAATCTTCAATCTTCAATTTTCAATCTTCAATCTTCAATTTTCAATCTTCAATCTTCTCCGCCACTCTCATGCGCGCACTGCGACTGCGTGGGTTGTCCTGTTGTTCCTGTTCGGTGGGCGTCATGGGGCGGCCTATGGGCTGCAGCGGCTGACTGACACGCCCGAAGAAGTCCTGACTGGCCCTGCCCTCAGCGTTGCCCGACCTCATTATGTTCTTCACTATGCGGTCTTCCAGCGAATGGTAGGTTATGACCACCAGACGGCCGCCTGGCCTGAGCAGCCCTACGGCGGCTCCCAGCATCTGCGCCAGTGCCTCCATCTCGCGGTTCACCTCTATACGCAGCGCCTGAAACACGCGGGCCAGGTCTTTCTTCTGTCGCTCGCGCGGCAGCAGCGGCAGCACCACGTCCTGCAGTCGTCCGGTGGTGGCTATGGGCTGCTGCTGTCTGGCCTTGACTATGGCGGCAGCTAGGCGGCGCGCGTTCTTCAGCTCGCCGTACAGGTAGAACACGTCGGCCAACTGCTCCTCACTGTATTCGGCGGCCACCTGGGCGGCCGTCAGTGTGGCCCGGCGGTTCATGCGCATGTCCAGCGGAGCGTCGTGGCGGAAAGAGAAACCGCGACCGGCGTCGTCAAGATGATGGCTCGACAGCCCCAGGTCGGCCAGCACGCCGTCAAGCTGCGCCACACCATAGTAGCGCATCCAGTGCGCCAGAGTGCTGAAGTTGGCCTGAACGAAGGTGAAGCGCGGGTCGCTCACGGCGTTGGCCCGTGCATCGGCATCTTGGTCGAAGCCAAACAGATGGCCGTCAGCACCCAACTGCGCCAGCAGCGCACGGCTGTGCCCGCCGCCCCCGAAGGTGCAGTCGGCATACAGCCCGGCGGGCTGTATGTTCAGTGCGCCGATACTCTCGCCGAGCATCACCGGCGTGTGGTATGTCAACCCCTCATTCATCGTTCTTCACTTTTCACTCTTCAGTTTTCACTCTTCCCTTAATCATGGCCTGTTCCATAGCCGCGGCAAAGTCGTCGGGCTGCATGAAGGGCTCGTCGCTCGCCTCGCGCGCCCACACCTCTATCGTGTCGCCCATGCCTATGAAGCGTATGTCCTGCTGTATGCCGGCCTGTGTCATGTGGTGGCGCGTCAGCATGAAGCGGCCGCCAGCGTCAAGCACGGCCTCCTCGGCATCGCGGTAGTACTGGCGACGCAACTGCTGGTGCTGCTTGTTCCACTGGTCGAGGGTGGCCGTCAGCTCGTCAAGGCGCTGGTTCCACACCTGCTCGGGATAGAGCACCAGACACCGCTGGAACACGTCCTGCCTCACCACAAGGCGCTCGCTGCCCGTCTGCTGCAGCACCTTGCGGAATGCCGACGGCAGAAAGGCGCGCCCCTTGGCATCTACCTTGGCTTCAATGTTGCCTATAAAACGAATGCTCTCCATATCAATGGTCAATGGTCAACGGTCAATGGTCAATGGTCAATGGTCAACGTCAATTCGGCGGCAAAATTAAACATTTTCCACCACACTCCACCACATTGCCCCACTTTTTTTGAAAAAAAATTGTTTTATGAAAATATAACAACAAAACGGTGGCCGTTTGAAATTAAAACACTAAATTTGCACCCGCTTTTCGCGCGGAGATTCACCAACCAAGCTATAGCCCTCCGCGACAGCCAAACGAACAATGAACAATCAAGACCCACGTATAGACATAGACCGTGTGCTGGCATCGAAGCTGGGCGACAAGTCCAAGCGGGTGCCGCGCTTTGTGGTCAGCTACCTGAAGCACATAGTGCATCAGGACTGGGTGAACAAGTTCCTGGTCGAGGCCCGCGACCTGGAGGGTACGCCTTGGCTTGAGTCCTGCCTCAGGTATCAGGGGGTGACGCTGAATGTCATTGGGCGCGAAAACCTGCCCGCCAGCGACGACCCGCGGCGCTACACCTTCGTCAGCAACCACCCTCTGGGTGGCATAGACGGCATAGCCTTGGGAAGCCTGCTGGGCCGGCAGTACAGCGACCAGTTCCGCTATCTGGTCAACGACCTGCTGATGAATCTGCGCGGTCTGGCACCCGTCTGCGTGCCCATCAACAAGACCGGCCGCCAGGCCAAGGACTTTCCGGCGCAGATCGAGGGCGTGTTCCGCAGTTCCTACCACGTGCTGATGTTCCCGGCCGGCATCTGCTCGCGCCGCCACAATGGGGTCATACACGACGTGGAGTGGAAGAAGACCTTCATCAGCAAGAGCGTCGAGACCCAGCGCGACGTGGTGCCCATCTACTTCGACGGACGTAACAGCAACTTCTTCTACCGTCTGTCAAACATATCCGACCGACTGATAAAGAAAGTAAACATAGCCATGATGTACCTGGTCGACGAGATGTATAAGAACAACGGCAAGACGTTCAACATCTACATTGGCAAGCCCATACCCTGGCAGACCTTCGACCATAGCCGCACACCCAAACAGTGGGCACAGTGGGTGCAGCAGAGGGCGTACCAGTTGGGAGAGAAGAGCGAATAGGGAAAAGTGGAGAGCGAAGAATGAAGAGTTTAATTTTTAATCTTTAATTTTTAATTTGATGGAATTGCCCATCATACAACCAATAGACAAGCTGCTGCTGAAACAGGAACTCAGGCCTGAGTTCCAGCTGCGCATGACCAACAAGAGCAACAACCAGATCTTCATCGTCACCGCCCACCAGGCACCCAACGTGATGAGGGAGATAGGCCGTTTGCGCGAGGAGGCATTCCGCGATGCCGGCGGCGGCACAGGCCAGCCGCTCGACATCGACGAGTTTGACACATGCGACAACTGCTACAAGCAGCTCGTCGTGTGGAACCCCGAGGCTGAGGACATCATCGGCGGCTACCGCTATCTGGAGGGCGACAAGTGGGACATGCAGCCCAACGGACAGCCCCACCTGGCCACCAGCCACATGTTCCACTTCTCTGAGCGCTTCCTCAGAGAATATATGCCCTACACCGTAGAGCTGGGACGCTCGTTCGTCTCGCTGCCCTATCAGGGCACGCGGCCCGACCGACGCTCGCTGTTCGCACTCGACAACCTGTGGGACGGACTGGGCGCGCTGACCGTCATCAAGCCCAACGTGCGCTACTTCTTCGGCAAGATGACCATGTACCCCAACTACATACGCCGCGGACGCGACATGATACTCTACTTCCTGAAGAAGCACTTCTCCGACCCCGACCACCTCATCGAGCCCATGCACCCGCTCGCCATAGAGACACCCGAGACCGAGCTGCAGCAGCTGTTCTGCGAGCCCGACTTCAAGGGCGACTACCGCATACTGAACCGCGAGGTGCGACGCCTGGGCTACAACATACCGCCACTGGTCAACGCCTACATGTCGCTATCGCCCACCATGCGCCTCTTCGGCACCGCCATCAACGACGGCTTCGGAGCCGTGGAGGAGACGGGCATACTGATAGCCATCGACGAGGTGCTGGAGGAGAAACGCCAGCGCCACATCGACACCTTCATCAAGGAACACCCCGAGGCGCTGAAGATAACCAGCGGAGCGGGAAAAATTGTTTACACTAAGGGCTATTGACCATTGAACATTATTTAATTGTCAATTATCAATTGTCAATTATCAATTAAAGTAAAAGAATGTCAAGCTGGGACAAGCTACTCTGCACCCTGCGCCTCGGACAGGAACAACGCCCTTCGCGACGGCTCGACGCCCGCTCTGAGTTCAAGCGCGACTACGACCGCCTGATCTTCTCTGCGCCCTTCCGCCGCATGCAGAACAAGACGCAGGTGTTCCCACTGCCGGGCTCCATCTTCGTGCACAACCGCCTCACCCACACGCTCGAGGTGGCGTCGGTGGGCATGTCCCTGGGCGACGACGTGGCCCGCCAGCTGCTATGCCAGCAGCCGGAACTGGCAGACAGCATGGTGACTGGCATCGGACAGGTGGTGGCGGCCGCATGCCTTGCACACGACATGGGCAACCCGCCCTTCGGCCATTCGGGCGAGAAAGCCATACAGGCGTTCTTCACCGAGGGACAGGGCCAGCAGCTGCAGCAGCACGTCTCGCCGCAGCTGTGGCAGGACCTGATACACTTCGAGGGCAACGCCAACGCCTTCCGCCTGCTCACCCACCGCTTCAAGGGCCGCCGCCAGGGTGGCTACGCCATGACCTACACCATGCTGGCCAGCATAGTGAAGTACCCCTTCGCCTCTACCTTGGCCGGCAGCCACGGCAAGTTCGGATTCTTCCACACCGAACAGCCCTGCTACGAGCGCATAGCGGCCGAGATGGGCATACAGCGCCTGTCGGCCCCGGGGCAGCCGCTGCGCTACGCACGCCACCCGCTGGTCTATCTGGTCGAAGCGGCCGACGACATCTGCTACGAGCTGATGGACCTTGAAGATGCCCACAAGCTGGGCCTGGTAAGCCATGAGGACACCTGCCGCATGATGCTTGACTTCCTCGACGACGATGCCCGACAGCGCATCCACCAGCGCATTGCCGACGAGGAGCTGACCGACCTGAACGAGCGCGTGGTCTATATGCGGGCCTGCGTGATAGGACTGCTCGAGCGCGAGTGCGTCAGCACCTTCATGCAGCACCAGCAGCAGATACTCGACGGCACCTTCAGCGGGTCGCTCATCGAGCACATAGGCGAGCGCCCGCGCCGCGCATACCGCGCCTGCGTCGATTTCTCGCGCCGCCACATATACGCCACACGCCCCGTTCTCGATGTCGAGCTGTCGGGCTACCACATCATACAGACCCTGCTTGAGCGCTACACCGAGGCCATACAGCACCCCCAGCGCTTCTACTCCCGACAGCTGCTCGACCGCGTGGCCTCGCAGTACGAGGTTCACGACCAGCAGCTTGACGTCAGCCTGCACGCCGTGGTCGATTACATCTCGGGCATGACCGATCTCTACGCCCTCGACCTCTACCAGAAGATCTGCGGCATCGCCCTGCCCGTGGTCTGATGTCCACACACCTCCCCCATATTAGAAAACTTTAACACAACTATCCACCTCCAGAATCGAATATTTTCGGGCAAAATCCAAATGGCCTGAAAAGACGCAATTCTGGAGCTTTCTCTCTATAGCACTGTACGTCAGGCCATTAGCAAAACCGCAGCCTCTTTGCCTCACAAATTAGGCCCCGCTACACCATAACGGAGGCCCCTTTGCAATGTATTGGAGGCCCCGTTACCCACTAATGGAGGCCCCACTGCAATGCAACAGAGGCCCCATTGTGAAGGCGCGGGAAACCCGTGGCCGTACACGGAGATAAAAAGTCCGTCGGTTTGTGGAACCATCTTCCACAACCGACGGTCTTCTCCTCTCTGAAAGTGCAGAAAACTCATGCAGATTCAGGAAATGGCCAAAAAACTACTTGTCTTCGGCGTACGTCTCGATGTGGCAGGAGTGCTGCTTGGTGTCGCGGTCGTAGTTGATGCCGACGAGCAGCAGGTTGTCTGTGTGCTGCGAGACCTTGGCAGGGTACTGGCGGCGCTTTATCTGGTCGATGGCGGCGTCGGCGTCCTGCCGGAACTTCAGCTCGATGACGATGGCGGGCTCCTCCACGTTCTTGCGCGGGATGAGCACGATGTCGGCGAAGCCCTTGCCGCTGGCCAGCTCGCGGTGCATCACGTAGTCGTTGCGGGCGTAGTAGTATGCTATCGAGAGCACGCAGGCCAGCGAGTTCTCGTTGTTGTAAGAGAGGATACTGGTGTTCTCGTCGTGGGCGGCATCGATGGCACGGGCCACGGCCTCCTCGTCGCCGTTGAGGGTGTCGCGTAGCAGTTGCTCCGAGGCTTGCAGGGCCGTTACCACACCAGTCCAGTTGTTGTCCTCGATGGCATTCACCATCTCGCCTGCCACCTCGCGGTTGGGGATGTAGCATTCCGAATTTTCCCATTCGTATGAGAGGTAGCCCAGATGGATGAGCACGGTGAACACATCGTCCTTGCTGCGAATGATGGACATGTCATTCTGGAACTTAGTGGGGTTCACCTTGCAGCGTCCGCCCGCCAGCATCAGGATGATGTCGTCCTTCAGCCCCTCGTAGTTCATCTGGATGTAGTTGGCCACGGCATCGTAGGCGCCCGTCGAGGCCCAGAAGCTGCGACAGTATCCACTGTCGATGGCCTGCATGACGCTGTTGGGATTGAACATCGAGTGTTCGGGGCCAATCTCGTAGCCGTCGTACCACTTCACGAACTCGTCAAAATCCATGTCGTGCTTTTCGGCCAGAGCGCGCACCTCGTCCTTGGTGAAACCAAAGTAAGTGGCCATCTTGCGCGGCGACACCATCGAGTACTCCTGGAAGTTGTTCAGGGCCGACTCGGTCTTGAACTTCTTGACAGGCAGGATGCCCGTCATATAGACACCCGCGAACACCCTCATACCCTGCTGGCTCTTGAACATGCACCGCAGCCAGCCCACGTAGTCGTCCATGGCTTTCGTGCCTGGGGCGAACTCGCGGCAGATGGCGTCCCACTCGTCGATGATGAAGACGAACAGCTCGCCCTTGGCGATGTGCACCCGCAGCAGGTAGTCCATCAGGCTGCAGCCCTCCTCCACCGGCACGTCGGGGTAGGCCTCGCTCACGTCCTTCAGCAGTGCTGCATCTATCTTGTCCACGATGCCGTCGTCCTTGTATCGGGAGACGAAATCCGTCATGTCGAGATAGATGGCGGCGTACTTGTTTCGGTGCTGCTCATACGTCGGGTCGGCGGCTATCGCCAGGTCGGCGAACAGCGCGCGTGAGTCGCACGAGTGGTCGTAGTAGGCATAGAGCATCTTCGCGGCCATCGACTTGCCGAAGCGGCGGCAGCGCGACACGCAACTGAACTGGCGCTCGGTGAGGAGCGTCTTGTTCACCACAGAGATAAGCATCGACTTATCCACGTACTCACTGTTCCGGGCTCGCTGGAACCCCGCATTACCTATGTTGATGTATGTACCCATAACATCGTTATATCTTTTCTAATGAATATCCTCCTATATTCCAAGGTTCCTTAGACAACGTTCTTGCGTGCAAAGTTAAGCATTTCAAGAGAATTATCGAAAAAATAACAAAAAAATAATTGCCACAATTTGCTGGTTACAAAAATAAGCAGTACCTTTGCACCCGATATCTAACCAAACCAAAAACAACTGCACAGCAGAAGCATTATGGGTACACAGACAGCCCATAGCACATGTACGCGCCGGTGCGCCCCAGCAGGGGTGCCTCGCGCGTACATTTAATATTATACGGCGACTCTACATCAACTAACATTATCAATATCTAACCACAAAAAACAAAAATGAGAAAACTAAAACTATTTTTTGCCGCCCTCGCACTCACAGTGGGGGGGGGTAAACTCTGTTAATGCGCAGACAGATGTGACGGCAAGTTACATCGGTGACCTGTCGAAAATCGTTGGTGGTGGCCATAATCATGGCAGCAACACCGTGGAACACAGGCTTGATCAGGCAGCTTGGCCACAGGGCAGCGCTTGGTGGAATGACCAAACAATACCTGCGTGCTGGCACGCATTTGCAGCACCTGGCACGGATGGCACAGGAGAGAGTTGGTCTGGACAATGTGGTTCTGCCGGCGTAATGATGGGACGCACAATGAACCTCCCCGAGGGCAATTATACCTTAAGTTTTGAAGCTTTTGGATGTACCTCCAGCAATGGACAATTCCAGACAGCTTCTTCTGCTGGCGACATTGTTGCTTTCTGCACAGGAAAAGACAACGTTGATATTACCAATACTACGGTTGGCGGCAACACTTTCCATACTGTTAGCTTTACTTTCGATGTAACGTCAGCCAATAGCACTTATGAGTTTGGTATCAGGAAAGTAGCTGATGAAAGCACTTCTGATTGGTGTCAGGTAAAAAATGTCAAACTCATCCTAAATACCACCACCATCACCCCCATTGACAATAGCGTCACCACGGACTGGACTCAGACATTCGACAATGAAGAAAATAAAGTTGGCGATTTCTCGGCCAATGTTGCTTCTATCGAGGGTAACAAAGACGGAACCAATTTCCTGGCACCGTTCCTCCAAGTGTGGAGGCCCAGCGGAAATATCCTGAGCAACCAGACCATATCAAACACCTTCACCCCCACCCTGACAGGTGTATATAAGATGTCGGCATGGGTACGCGCCTACAATGAGGCTGGAGGCGAAGTCTCAGGAGCCAAGATCTTCATAGGCGACACCGAAGCTGATGCCTGTACGGGTAACGCCATCACTAACGGCCGACTGGGTACATATACTGCCATGGCAGACGGTGTGGCTGGTACGCCCATCACTTACGGTTTCAAGATAGAAGGTGCTTCAATGAACTGGATTTCGTGGAAGGACATTACTTTCACCTACTATTCGGAAATGCCGGAAGAGGAAAAGACAGCACTCCTTGCATTGGTTCCTACGGGAAAGATGAATGCCGATGTTCAGACCACACTGAACAGTTATAAGACAGCCTTTGAGGACAATGCATCGGTAGCCAACTATAATACCCTGTCGCTGTATATACCTACAGCAACTGCTTCGGTCGATGCTTACAGCAACATCGCAACAGCCATCAGCAACTATGCTACTCTCGCCGCCAGCCTTGACGCAGCCGGACAGGCAGCATACGATGCCTCTGCCATACAGACCAAGTACGACAACGGCACCTACAACACCGCCGCCGAAGCTGAAGCCGAGCTGAAGGCAGCATACGTCACTGCCGTCAAAGCGCAGACCACCGTCAATTCTGACATGACAGTCGCTGTAGCCGGTGCTGCTTGCGTCACTGCAGCAGATTTCTCAAACTGGTCAATTACAGGAGGCGAGGGCGCGCAATTTGAGCTGAACACATGGTCGTCGGAAAGCGACGCCAGCGGACTGACCGTGCCCTTCATACAGAACTGGCGCGCCGCAGGCACACCTCTGAACGATGCCACCATACGCCACGCCACAATCACCGGTTTGCACGCCGGCAACTATAAGATTACGGTATTCGCCCGCACATTCAATGAAAACAACACAACAGTCTATCCTAAGAACGTGACCTTCGTAGCTGAGGGCGACGAAACATGGTCAGTTGACATGAACAGCGGAACACAGGCCATCTACAATAGCAAGAGTACACTGTGCTATGGCACATACACCGCCTACGCAACATTGGCTTCAGAAGGTTCAATAGAGTTTGGCTTTAACATCACGGACGCAACAGCCAACTGGCTGGCCTTCAAGAATGTTACCCTGACTCTGGTCTCTGAGGATGAGATTACGGCTGCCAAGCTGACCAACGCCAAGGCTAACCTGACGGCTGCACTGGTGGATGCTCCTACAGCTCCAACAGCCAACATTGGTACAGGCGCCTTCCAGTACAATCAGACAGAGGTAAACGCATTGACTTCTACTATTGCAGCTGCAAATGCTATGCTGGAAGACGGCTCTGAAGCTACCGTCAGCGAGGTTGAGGCCATGATAACAACAGTCAAAGCCCTGACAGCACCGACAATGAATGCTCCAGCCGCAGATGTTCAATATCGTCTTAAGAATGTATCAGAAGCTGACTGGGCAAACAAATACTATCGCTTATATCCCAATGCAGCACAGGCCAATGGCGGATACTCCATCAGCTGTGACAATGACGCTAAGGATTACCTGGCTCAGGCATGGAAGTTCACAGCTACTGCCGAAACCAACTGCTATACACTCAGTATGACCGACTTTGATGGTACTACCCGTTATATCTGCACTAACATAACCGGATATAGTGAAGGCTCAGCCACACAAATTCGTACAACTACTGATGCAGCAAAAGCTTTGGCTGTAAAAGTTATTGCTACTTCAACTGAAGGAGTGTGGAATCTACAGAATACCGAGGACAACAGTTACATTGGTGGACAAGATGCTGGATTGTTCAGTAACAGCCAGAACTATTCTATGCTGATTGAGGCTGCTACCCAGGCCACTGTCAACGTGACGATTGCATCTGACGTGAACTATGCCACCCGCATATTCCCCTTCACTCCCTCGCTCAGCGGTGTCACGTTCTACAGCTGTGCTGATGCCATCGACAACACACTAACACTTGCCGAGGTGGCCACCCCCGCCGCCAACACTCCGTATATCCTCTATGCAGAGAACGGACTGGCAAGCACAAACCTCACAGGCTGGGGCACCGCCGCTGCAGACAACTACCAAGCTGGTCTGCTGACCGGTGTCTATGCCGACACCGACGCTCCTGACGACAGCTACGTGCTGGCAAACATCAACAGCAAGGTTGGCTTCTATCAGGTAGATAACAGCGACAAGCCCACCGTGCCTGCCAACCGCGTCTATCTGACCGCACCCGCAAGTGGTGCCCGCGCCTTCTTCTTCCCCGACAGCGACGCTACTGGCATCAGCGCCATCACCGCACTGACCTCTGGCGAGGCCGAGATCTACAGCGAGGGCGGCGTGAGGCAGCAGAGCCTGCAGCGTGGCCTGAACATCGTGCGCACCAAGGACGGCCAGACCGTGAAGGTGATGGTGAAGTGAGAGTGATAATTATGTAAATTACAGAAATTTCTGTCCAAACAAAAAAACACAAAAGACATGAAACAGACATATATTAAGCCTGATACAGCCATCGTGAACATCCAGCTTCAGCAGATGATAGCATTGTCGATGAACGACACGACAAAGGCCGGCCATGAGACCGAAGTCCTGGGCCGCGGCAGCCGCGGCAGCGTCTGGGACGACGAGGACTGAACGACCCATAGCCACATGCAACAAGCAGCCAGGGCGCAGCTCCACAAGGGGTCTGCGCCCTGGCCTGTCTTTCTGTACATTGACACCTCGCGTTACAAAAATAATCTCCAAATTGCGAAAAACCTAAATTCCTAAATTCCAAGATTCCTTAGAGATCACCCATTAGAAAAAACGAAGAAAAAATTTGGCTGTACCCGAAACTTTCCGTATTTTTGCAAAAAGTTTCGGGTATGGACGAATATTTTGAACTACTCCGGCAATACAACCTATGGAGTGAGAAAAAGCTTGACCTCGGCTATCTGCGTAACGACTACGCAGACAGAATAGGACACTACGTGGGCAACCGGCTCGTAAAGGTACTGACAGGCCAGCGCCGTTCAGGAAAGAGCTTTATACTTAGGCAACTGGCACATAGACTGGTGTCAGAGGGTGTTGACCGGAAAAACATCTTCATGGTGAATCTTGACCTGATAGCCTTCGACTTCATCACAGACTACAGGGTGCTGGAACAATTGTTCCGCAAGTATCTGGAACAGATGAAACCGCAAGGCCGCGTGTTCCTGCTGATGGACGAAATACAGAAAGTGGAAGGTTGGGAGCGCTTTGTCAATTCTTACTCACAGGACTACATGCACGACTATGAGCTGTTCATCACTGGATCCAACTCGAAGATGCTCTCAGGCGAACTGGCCACACTGCTGTCGGGACGCTACGTGGAATTCCTGGTGTTTCCCTTCTCCTACGAGGAGTTTGCCGAGGCCAACCAACTGCCCGTCGGCCGTGATTCGTACGTCAAGTATATGCAGACGGGCGGTATGCCTGAGCTGCTCCACCTGCAAGGCGAAGAGCTGCGGCGAAACTACATACAGTCGCTGAAGGACACCGTCATGCTGCGCGACATTGTACAGCGCTACAAGATAAAAGACCCTTCACTGCTTGACGAGTTGTTTGTCTATCTTGTCAACAACACCTCGACGCTGTTCTCAGTCAACAGCCTCCTCAAGTTCTACAAGAGCAAGGGGCGTATGGTCAGCTACGAGAAGATGGCGCTGTACATAGACTATCTCTGCGAGGCGTACCTGTTGCACAAAGCCGAGCGCTACGATATACGAGGCAAGGACACCATCGGCGGTGCGTGCAAGTACTACGCCAATGACCTGGCATTCCGCAGCTACCTCTTCAGGGGAGTTGGCCACGGCGTGGGCTATGAGCTGGAGAACCTGGTGTATCTACAGCTGCTGAGGTCAGGCTACTCGGTCTATGTCGGCGACATAAAGGGGCGCGAGGTGGACTTCATAGCCAGCCGCAGCGACCGCAAGGTCTATCTGCAGAGTACCTACTTGCTTATTGACGAAGCAACGATAGAGCGCGAGTATGCCTCGCTACAGGACATCGGCGACAACTATGAGAAGATGGTGGTGTCGCTCGACGACCTGACAATGCCCTCGCGCAATGGTATCCGCCACGTCAGGGCATGGGAACTGCAGGACATCATACAATAAAACGGACTATAGAGAATGTCAGCCTGCGAAACTGGGTGGCACTCACAATTTCACACTCTCGACGCTGGCGCGCATTTCTGCCGTGCTGGGCGTACCTCTCATCTCAGTGGCAAAGTAAAGCCGCATAATCACCAAGGGGTCGAAAGGGGTCGAATATATACAGTACGGCCCTGTTTTCCCCATGAAAAATTTGCATGTTACAGATTTTCTTCTTACCTTTGCGCCCGATATCTAACTACAACGGAGGCTGACGCGCAGTCAGCACCGAAGCTGCAAAGCAACTACACTTTTTATCAATATCTAACCCAAAAACCAAAAAATCAAATGAGAAAATTAAAACTAATTGTGGCGGCGTGCGCCCTCATGGGCACAGGCCAAGCGTGGGCACAGACAGATGTGACCAGCACGTATCTGACGAACGCGGGGTTCGACAATTGCACAGCAGAAATTTCTGATGTTGCTGCAAAAACAATCAAAGATTATAGCTCTGTCGGGTGGACTAAAACCAGTTCAGGAGATTACACCACAATTGCTGTGACGGCCTACGGTAGCGGAGTGAAGTTGGCTACTTCCACTACTCCCAGCACTAAAAAAGACGGAACGACCGTTCAGGGCAATACCCTTGGTATTATAGCAGGCTGGGCAGATAATGTTACTCTGCAAAGTAATGAAATTACCTTGCCTGCAGGTTTCTATACTCTTACCATTGACCACTATACTGCTTCTTCATATACTACAAACCAATTTATCAGTACCAGTTCCAAATGTGGTTTTATAACAGCTAGTACATCTTACTTGGTTTCCAGTACAACGTTCCAGACTTCTAAATGGACTACTGAAACCGTTACGTTCACTCTAACGGAATCAACCACGGGTAAGATACAAATAGGTCTTAAAGGAAACAACAAGCAAGGTAGTGAAACCTCTGCCGTTTTCTATGACGATGTAACCCTCACCTGGACTGACCCAGACCTTGCCGCTGCACAGCTCACACTTGGTGGCTACATCAAGAAAGGCACAGCGTTAAATACAGTATTAGACGATACAGACCTTGCTTCAGCAATTTCGACAGCCCAAAGCACACTCGACGGGGCCACAACGGCAAGTGCCTGCAATACTGCCGCCTCAACTCTTAACACCGCTATCACCACCGCTCTCAGTGGAACAACCGCTGTCTCGCTGACCAACGGCAATTTCGACACCACTCCGAACCTGCTGGCCGACGGCACTGTGGGCAACGACGATGTGTTCTACTACAACGCAAACAACGCTTCTGAAGCATACAACTACAACGTCACAGGCTGGACTAATGCATCTGTTGTTTCTAGCAATGCTTCCTTCGGCGGCACGGGTGAGTATGGCTCAACTGCCACCATCTGCGGCACAACACCTCCTGCCGCCGATATGTTTGGCGCAAACGAAGGTGCCGCGCTGGCACTTGCCGACGGCTGGGGTTCTACCTCACGCTATCAACAGGTGAAAGAGTCTCTGCCCGCAGGCCGCTATCTGCTCTATTTCGAGGCTTACAACCAGAACACCGCTACGGGCATTGGCAGCAACTACTTTGGTGCAAGCGGCGCAGCTGGCGATTTCTACGGAACCACCAATGGCTTCGTTTATGATTCTAACAAGACTTTTGCATCTGGTGAGTGGAAAGCCACTGCCATCGAGTTTGATGTAGCCAAAGTTGCTGACATCACCATTGGTGTAGGTATGGGTGGCAGCGGCAGTTCTAGTGGCAACGCCAAGCTGTGGATTGACAACGTGCTGGTCTATCGCATTGGCGATGTCATCGTGACCGAAGCCGATGCAAATGCTCTCATTTCTCAGGTGGAGGCTCTTGATGATGCAGTGTACAACGCTACCGACAAGAGTGCCTTGGCAACTGCCAAGACCACGTTTGAGGGCAACAAGACCCTTGACAACTACAAAGCCCTGAGCGCAGCCTTAGTGACAGCCCAAAACAGCGTGACCGTTTACACGGCTCTGAATACGGCCATCACTAACGCAGAGGGCTGGACCACCGACGCAGAGAACGTCACCACTTCAATGCGCACAAAGTACACCAATGGTACCTACAGCGACGAGACCACTGCAGCCGACATTTACGAGGAGTACCAGGCCGCAGAGCTTGCAGCACTGGTTGATGCTGAGGCCACAGACTATACATCTGCCATTCTGAACCACAGCTTCGAGACAGGCGACATGACAGGTTGGAGCGCAGAGAGCCGCACCGACACAGGTGTGAAGAAGCAGAGCAACAGCACCTACTCTATCAACAGTGGCGATGCCGTTGACGGCAGCTATCTGTTCAACTCATGGGGCGGCACGGCTGAGAACAACGTATATCAGACCATCAAGGGTCTGCCCGCTGGCACATACACCCTGTCTGCTCTCGTGGCTGGCTTCAACGGCGAAAATCTGGTGCTGGCAGCCAACAGCGAGACGGCCACCGTCACCGTGGCAGGCAACAAGACCGTGGGCTATACTGCTAACGTAGTCTTTACGCTCGACGCTGCAGCCGATGTCGTAATCAAGGCCAGCAACACCAAGAGCCAGGAGGGCAGCGATGCCTCGTTCATCAAGGCCGACAATTTCCGCCTTGTCAAGGGTGACATCACAACCACAGATTTCACAGCCCTGAACGCAGCCATCGACGCTGCAGAGGCTAAGACGCTCGGCTTCGAGGCTGGCGACTATGCCCCCTACAACAACATTGATGCCTTAGAGAAACTGGCAGCCGCCAAGGCTGTTGACCAGACGTCCCCGATTATCAAGACCACCCTCGATGCAATCGTCAGTGACCTCACTGATGCCACTTGGACTGTAAACGCCGAAGAGGTGAATGCCTTCTACGACGGTACATTTGCTACACGCGAGGTACAGGAAACGAGCAAGGATGGTACCAAGATTCCTGGCTGGACATCAGGAAACAATATCCGCCAGATACTGAAGACTCAAGCCACATTCCCCGGACTGGCCGATGCTACAGACGGCACTGCTCTCTTTGCATGGTCTGGTGGCGCAAGCTATGGTAACGACGAAGGCTACGAGATGCCACTGAAGGCCAACTCCATATACAAGCTCAACCTTAAAGTTGCAGGTTGGAACAACGAGACTCGTGGCGACATAAACGTTTCAGTTCTGAACGGTTCAGACGGAATGGCTACTATTTCTCTTGGCAAAGCAGACAAGGACATCAAGGGCAACGACACAAACACCGCTGGTATGACTTCTATGGAAATCCTGTTTGCCACGGGTGCTGCTGGCAACTATGTATTCAGCATCAGTAGTGCTAACAATATTGTCTTCACCGACGTAGAGCTGAAGAAGGCCACCAACCAGTATCTTGAGTTTGCCGACAACGCTGATATGCTGAAGTACGCCCCCGGCACCTATCCCACGGTGAAGATTACCCGCACGTTGACCGCTGACCGTTGGGCTACGGCCGTCTATCCGTTCGCAGTGAGCGGCGTGGACAACATCGCAGTACTGGACAGCTATGATGCTGAGACAGGCGCCCTGGGCTTCAGCTCTGCTACCGCAAGCACAGCCAACGTGCCGTTCCTGATGCGCTCTACCTCCGCCAAGAGCGAGATTAGCCTGAGCAACGTTGAGGTTGTAGCCGCCGCTGCTACTGACGCCACTGCAACCGAGGCCTCGCTGAAGGGTGTATATGCCGCTACCGCCATCACCAACGCTGAAAAGAACTACGTGCTGAGCCAGAACAAGATTTACTCTGTCGGCGAGGATGGTGCCACCATCAACCCCTACCGTGCCTATATCCAGATTGCACAGGATGCTCCTGCCCGCGCCCTGACGTTCTTCGTCGATGGCGAGGCAACAGCCATCGAGGGCGTCAGCGCCGAGAGCCAGCTGAACGGCAAGGTGTATAACCTGAGCGGACAGCAGGTGGAGAAAGCCCAGAAGGGCATCTACGTTGTGAACGGCAAGAAAGTCGTGATAAAGTAAGTGTTATTGTTCAACGAAAAAGAAAGAAAACGCAATTATGAAAAAGACAGCATATATGGCCCCTGCCATAACCGTTACGACTATACAGCTTCAGTCTATGATTGCCAACTCCATCACCAGCGTCAGCGGTCTCGACGGCGTGGAGAAAGGCGAAGGTGATTTTGCTGGCGGCGAAGCCGACGGCCGCCGCAGCGGCTTCAGCGTCTGGGACGACGAGGACTGAACGACCCATAGCCACATGCAACAAGCAGCCAGGGCGCAGCTCCGCAAGGGGTCTGCGCCCCAGCTGTTTTTTCTGGCAGCTTTCTATTGTTCCTTGACAAGATTTTGACGGGAATGTTTGGACGTACAGAAAAACATTTGTACCTTTGCGGGCAAATAACGTCACACAACAATGTTAGTCCTTCAAGATTGCATTAGCAAGCTGTTAGCTTTTAAGCAAGCTTCCGGCAAACAGTTCGGCATTACAAAGCTTGGTATTTTCGGTTCTGTGGCAAGGCAGGAGAATACCGAAAGAAGCGATATTGACATAGTTGTAGAAGTTGAGAAGCCCTCGCTGTCGCTAATGTATGAACTGAAGGAAAAGCTCAGCGAGCTTTTCGACTGCCATGTTGACTTGGTTAGGTTCCGATCCACACTTCGCCCTCTGTTTAAGTCAAACATCTTAAACGATGCCGTGTATGTATAACGATATGCTGGAAATAAGGGACAGGTTGGAGGCAATTCTTGAGTCTATCGAGCTGATTCAGGAATGGAGCGAGGGTATGACAGAACTACATGATTATATGATTTCGCCAAGTCGCGTCATGGCTTTTAACGCATGTGTTATGAGATTACAAGTGATTGGTGAGCATGTGGGTAAACTGATGAGAGAAGACGGCAGGCCATTGGACAATTATAAAGAAATACCATGGCATGCTATTTATGGTTTGAGAAACATTATTTCCCACGAATATGCAAATATTGATGAAGACATCATAGTTTCAGCCATCAATGAGGACTTGCCAAAACTGAAAGCAGTAGTAAAAGAACTTCTTTGCCGGTATTCACATCCGTGACAATCCGCGTAGATCCGTGCCAAAAGCCTAAAAAAGGAAAAGTTTTCTGTCATTTCCGTTCCAGAATGACAGAAAAACTTAGGGGTTTCTTACAACAATGTGTATGCGCCAAGCTCAGAAATTGATGCCGAAGTTGGCGAAGAGGGAGCTGGTGCGGGCGTTCTGCTCGGTCTTGCTGATGTCGTGCAGACCAAACTGATAGCCCAGTTCAAGGTAGAACAGGCTATACTCAACGCCGCAGCCTGCCTTGAAGCCCATGTCGAAGCGCTTGAACACCTCGTAGGAGCTGACCTTCTCGCCAGGTGTCTGCAGGCTGCCGCCCAGGCCGTGCGAGAAATAAGGGCCGATGTAGGGCAGGAGTATTATGTCGTTGCCGACGGCAAAGCCGCCCTTGACCAGCACCGGCAGCTCAAGGTAGTTGAGATGGACCTTGCCGTTAACGGTCTTGCCGCCGCGCTCGGTGTAGTACAATCCACTCTCGAGGAAGATGGCCTCCTGCTTGGCCACACGCAGGCCCACC
>FLNV01000992.1_pt1 | contig 22643 bp, 21 predicted proteins | sample 1140351 | NCBI WGS metagenome assembly FLNV01 (sample SAMEA3878207, study PRJEB12797) | bioreactor metagenome | biome: Moose rumen | place: Sweden | collected 2011-10
TAGAATACAAAGGTACTACATTTTTTTGAATTATACAAGTTTTTTATGCAATTATTACTATTTTATAGACTTCTTTACCTCTGCAGGGACACCTGCTGCCATCGAGTCGCTGGGGATGTCGTGGGTCACCACACTGCCTGCGGCTATAATACAACGGTCGCCGATAGTTACGCCCGGACAGACGATTACTCCACCACCCAGCCAACAGTCCTCTCCGATGGTTACAGGATATGCGGTTTCCTTATCTTCACGCCTGGCTACATAGTCTATCGGATGCGATGGCGTGTATAGTTGGCAATTAGGACCTATCCTTGTGTTCTTTCCAATAGTGATGTATCCGCCATCCAGCAACACACAATTATAGTTCAAAAAGACATTCTCTCCGAGTCGGCATCCATTTCCGTGGTCGCAATGAAAGGGCGGGCATATCCGCACCGAGGCAGGTATGCCGGGAATCAAATCGGAAAGCACTTCTCGGTAGTCTTTATCAAATATAGTCATCGTTTGCAAACGGGCGCAGGTCTTTTTCGCGTGAATCAGGCTCTTGGCAATCTCTTCGTCAGCGAAAGAATAGAGTTCCTGACTTCTCATTTTCTCAAATTCTGTTTTCATTTCTATGTTATTTGATTTAGTTGATTCCATCAAAGCGCGGAGAGCCATGTATTGTGCTCGATACCGGCTAAGCGGCATATTGTCTGATGCGTCTCGTTCAATAACCGCTCCGTTTCCGCTGCGCGGGGTTTTGTCGTATCCGGATATATAGGTGCACCGATGATGACTTGGGTCAACGGTTCGTCCTTTGGACCTAAGTAACGCCATATTCCCGTTCTCTTCCTATATGTCACAGCAAAAGGAATGATGGGTTTATTGTATTTATATGCCATAGTGAAAGCGCCTTTCTGGAACGGACGCACAGGTTTATACCAATCCCAACGCTTTGCCTCCGGGAAGATATGAAACCAATAACCGCGCTTGTTAAACTCATCAAAAGCGGCATTAAAGGCTTTCATGGCACTCAATCCGCCGTCTGCCTCCGGAATAGGTATTCCGCCGCCGACACGTAAAAAGAATTGGTCTTTGGTCTTGAAGTTGGGGGCAAACATGGGAATCCGTGTACGGAATGAAGCACGGAACGTAGTGAGGACGGACGCGCAATCGTGCCGGTAGCAATGATTGGCTACGGTGATTGCCCCATGACTGAGATCAAACTGCCGAAGCCATCTACGCACTGGGAATGAAGTGCGATGCCATCCTTTTTCCCCTTCAATCTGCCATCGCAGACCGTATTTGAGGCGAATCATCCACCCCGCTATGCGGAGAATGATATTATATCCGATCCAAATACGAAAGCGGTTGGCGGCACTTTCGTCACAATACGGATAGGCAGCATCCGCAGTTGGAAAATTCCGGTCATACACCGGACGATGTAAGCTGACATACGGATCATCTTCCGGAAAATCAGTCGTCACGGGAGGGACATAGACACCTTCCTTTACTTTTAAATCCTGATAGCGTTTGTTCATATACATTAATGTTGATGTAGTTGCAGGAGGAAATCGGTCAAGTATAGCCGCCAGTTACGCCATGTATGACCGCCGATGGTCTCGGTATAGGAGTGAGGAACGCCCTTCTTGGAAAGCCGTTTGTGAAAACGGCGGCCACTATGGAGGAAGAAATCGTTTTTTCCTGCATAAATATAATATTCTGTCGCCATATCCAATGTGTCCAATGAAGGCATTTGCTCCCTATACACGACAGGCGAGAAGAGTCCGACGGCTTGGAACATTCCGGGGTAACGGTTGGCGATATTGACGGCGATGCGTGCACCGGATGACAAGCCGGCGATGGCGTAATAGCCGGAGACGCGGTAAGTGGTATCAATATGCAGCATAAGGTCTTTCCATGCGAACTCCAGACTATGGTCGCGGCACAACTGAGAGTAGTGCAGGAGATTATTCCCGAGGGTGTGATGGACGGGATGGTCTTCCTGTTTGTCGGTACTGCAATCCGGCATAACCAAGATAAAAGGCTGTATGGAATCACGAGCCACCAGGTTTTCCAAAATCTGGATAGCCCGCCCGCGTTCCATCCACGAACCTTCGTAACCATTAAAACCGTGAATGAGAAATATAACGGGATATTTACCATTTGGACATGTACCATTTACTATTTGCTCATACCCCGCTGGTAGATAGATTCTCGCTCGCCTGTAGCGTTGCTCATTACTGTCGAACCATCGGGTTTGAAGGAGCCGGCCTTCTTGTTTAGGGGGCAAATACAAATCCGCTTGCGAAGTGCCGCCTACAGAAACAATATTCCATTTATGGGTCATCTGCCATGAGGTGTCCTTATTGAGCGGATCCGGCTTGCGTTTACCGCCAATGCGGAAACAATAGGTGTATGTTTCCTGCTGCACAGGGCGCGTGGTCGCATGGAAACAGCCGTCGCTCTGTCTCTCCATTTTTATTTTGCGCGTGTGGAGATCGTTATAGTGCGTGCTGTCCTCGCCTGCAAACAACATATCCGTTTGTACATATACCTGTTTGCCTGCTCCGCAATAACAAAAACTAACAGTGGTGTCTTTGTTTACGACCATGGAAGAGTAGTTGCGCGATACAGCAACAGGTGTTCGTTTGCGAGCTACTGCCGGAGACGCGCAGAAGAATAGAACTACCAATAGGACATACAGGCTCTTATTCATCATAGACCAGACGGATATTATCACACCATACAATGTTTCCTGGGCAGCCGGTGAAAGGCTGCTGGCTGCCGGACTGTATTTGGATCACCATGTGGGTGGGAGACAAATCTCCGCGCCATCCCACTTCCTCTATAAGTACCATCTTTCCCTTGCTGTTCCGGGTCTTGAAGCGGTGATTTGATAGGTCATGCCAGGGACGGTCACAATCGCCGGATGTGTCACAATAGGACACTTCCACCCGGTGATTGTTCACCCAGTCGCTTGTCGATTGGGAAATGTACTCGGTAGCTGTACCTACACGGTAGGCATACACATGACCGTTCTCCTCCCATCGATGTTGGAGAATCAATACTATCTGTCCCTTATCCCGTCCTGCTACTTTGCGTACTTTGGTGTCGGCATTGGCATATATGATTTGCCCGTCCGTTATTTGGGCTTTGTAATCCAGCATCAGTGCTTTGGGCCTGCGGGTGAAAGGTACGCCCATGTTGATGGCGGAACTGGGATCCGAACTATGCGCCAGCGTGACGGGGTCTGCCAAAATACCGGTGTAGAGACTGCCGGTTGCGAGTACTTTGAGGTTGATTCCTACAGCGCGGACTGTGTCCAACCGCGTCTCCATACGGCAACAATAACCCTCACCGCGTTTCTCCGGTGTTACACTCACCGATACTTTATTGACACCCAGACCTTGTGCAAGCGCGTTTCCGGTGCTCCATGGCGAATCGCCGCGTTGGTAGCGTGTGCCATACACGGTATCGCTCTCCGCCACCATATATAGTGCCTTTGTTTTACCGCCAATCAGGGCGGATTCCTTGATATATCGGACCGTCCATTGCTCAAAATCACCATAGGGCACCGATTCAATACGCTCCTGCGCTTTCAACCCTAATGCTATAAACAAAAATGTCAGTATCAATCCGGCTATCAAAGTGCCTGCTATAATTTTATTTTCGTTCATTGTTTCTCGTGCAATCCGCTATTTCCTTTTTTAACATTTTTTCAAATTCCGCAACGGATTTGGTGAGGCTGTACTCCCGTCCGGCTACGCGGTATAGTTGTTCCATATAATGGCGCTCGTCCGGCTGATCGAGCCAGTAGTCTATGGCGCGTGCCAGGTCTTTGGGATTTCCTGCGGCAAAGAGGCTGCGACCGTCTAATGCGAATTGAGGAGTAGCACTATTATCGGAATCCGCGATGACCGGTACCAGCCCCGTTGCAAATGCCTCTATGCAACCTATCGCCTCCGACTCCATATCTGAAGCATGAACGTATAGGTCGGTGGTCAGCAGCTCTTCTATCAGTTCGGTTTGCTGCTTGTATATGAAACGCGGCGGATGCTTGAGACCACGGCTCAAATGCAGGTAACGCTTATACTCCGGCCCTTGTCCTGCGAAAACAAGTTGGATGCGGTCGGCGTAACGGCTGTAGTGCATCGCCCGGATGATCACGTCCTGACGTTTCTCGCGGCTGAGACGGCCTACCATCATAATCTTGAAGCATTCAGTATTCAGCTTTGAGCCTTCAGCTTTTGTTTTTCTGATAGCTGATAGCTGACGGCTGACGGCTTTCTTCTCTCCGGCTTCCATGAATGCCTCTTTTATACCGTTGGAGATGACATGCAAGCGGGATGTATAGCCGTGCTGTCGCAGCGAATCCGCCATGAATTGCGAGGGCGTATGCACATGACGCAAACGGTTGTAAGTCGTGCGGCGGAATATAGCGTAGATAAAATCATTGATAAACTGTACTTTGCCAAGACCGAACGATGAGGTGATATTTTCCGCCTGCAAATGGAACGCACCTGTAATCGGTTTGCCGATTTTCTTGCAATAGTCTATCGCAATGTTGTCGAGGAAAAAGGGTATAAAAACATGCACGATATCCGCCCACTCACATGCCTCATGTATCATCGGACGCACTGACCGTCCCGCTTTGGCAAAACAGAAACCATGCTTTTGTATCAACGGCTGGAAAAACGGTATGTGCAAAATCCCTGTGCAGTAGTCATGTTCGGTAACTGCGGCTTGCTCTTCGTTGTTGGGGGTATCTCCGCATAGCGCACGCACAATATGACCGCGGCGGCGCAACTCATCCGCATAACGAAGAGCAGAGATGGATGTGCCGTTGTTAGTCGAATAGAGAGTGTCTATCACAAAAAGTATCTTCATGCTTGCTTAATATTTTCTTGGTGGCATAGTATTTGCTGTACTGATACGGTCATAGCGCTCGTATGTCCTGCGAATAGAATTGCAGACTCCATACGTGTACAACAACGTAAATATAAAAGCCGCAATAGATACTTTGATTAGGAATTTATCTTCTTTATCCATGTTATTATTGCAAAAAAATCGTGCAAAGGTACTGCTTTTTATCTACATACAGAACAAGTAGAAATGCTTTGGCGCAGATTGCAAGATGTTTGGCGCAGATTGCAAGATGTTTGGCGCAGATTGCAATGGTTATGTGAAAAAAAAGTTGTAATTTTGCACCCTGAAACGAAAAAGACTATGTCACGTTATGCTATATATCCTCAGTTCTTTGAACTCTTGAAGCGGATGGGAGTACCCGTCGCGCAGTTGCTGCAGCGGGCAGGATTGCCTGAAGATCTACTTGCCCGAAAGAACCTGACTCTGCCGCAGGCTGAATATTTCCGTATGCTGGAGGTATGCGGGGAATATCTGCCGCAAGACGACGCCATCGTCCGTTTGGCTACATCGGAACATATAGAAACGCTTTTGCCTCCGGTATATGCTGCCTATTGTGGAAACAACGGACTGAATTTCTTACGCCGTTTTGTTGCATACAAACGGCTTGCCGTGCCCTTGAGAACAGTCATAACCGAACATGAAGAACAGGTGGAGATATGTCTGTACGCCGAGGACGAGAATTTACAATTACCACCTTTCTTTGTAGAACTGGCTCTGCTCTTCTTGGTAGGAGTCTTGCGAAACGCAACGGGTGTGAAAATCTCCCCTTCTTATGTAGAGACGGTCCAACCGATTAAAAACAAGGCGGTTGTGGAGTGGCTTAATACGGAGTGCGTGACGGCGAAAAGAGACTGTATCGTATTCCGGGCTTCCGACTTGAATATACCGTTTACTACTCAGAATGATGCCCTGCTGGAATATATGGAGCCGGAGTTGAAACGCAGATTGTCCGAAATGGAAGCGTCTGATAGTATGGCTACGCGCGTGGGCTCGGTATTGGTTGAATTATTACCCAAAGGTAAAAGCACACTCGGTGATGTGGCGGAACGATTATGCATGAGCCGACGCACCTTGCAACGCAAACTGACAGAAGAGAATACTTCTTTTCAAGATATTCTCTCTGCTACTCGTTTCCGGCTGGCTGACAACTATATCCGCCAAACAGACCGGACATCTGATGAACTGGCGTTCTTACTCGGATATGAAGACACTAACGCTTTCCTCCGTGCTTTCTCTCAATGGGCGGGTATGAGTGTAGGCGAGTACAAAAGACAAAAAGCGGAATACAAGTTACAATAATTCGCCTTATCTCGCTTCTAAGCCGCAATACACGATTATTTCGCTCGAACGATTACTGACGAAATTTATAAAAATAAGTGATTTTCGTCAGTAGAAATGAATTGCTATCTGCGTTTGCTCTATTACATCAGAATATTTATTTCGTACCACTCAAGATACCATTTTCTTTGTCCTCGTTGTTGATGCGCTTATTTTCGCGTGTCGAGGCTCTCGACCCGAAATCGAGGTTGCAATGAAAGTTGAGAATGAGCATCTGGCGGAAATCCCGCATCTCGGCGTGCTGTGTGTTCGGAGCAAGGGTGGAGAGGTCTTTGGTCTCGATGCTGTAGCCTTTGACCGAGAAGGGGTTCATCAGCATCGCACGGAAGCCCCATTTGTCGGCATTGTACCCAAGACCGATATGATGATAGAACTCGCCGTATTCCAGCGTCTCACCCCAGAGGTTGTTGCTGCGCGTGGTCACTTCGCCGAAGAACTGCCAACCTTTGTACATACCCATAATACTTGCGCGAACGCCCGGATTGAAATGCTTGTGCGTGTAGGAATTACCAAGGCTCACATAATAGTTGGCGAACGGTGCGACGGTGAAGATCAGGCTGTTATTGAGCACGCGTACCTGCACACTCGGAGCCACTTGCAGACGATGAAAACCACGGTGGTTGGCGTATGTGCGGACGGCGTATGATTGACCGTCAATCAGTTGCTCAAAGGTCTCATCCATAATTGGCTTGTGGTCGTATGAGTAGTTCGCCCAAAGGTTCAGATTGACATATTTGGACTGCCACGAAAGTTGCATCTCATTGGCAACGAACATAACGGGCTTGAGGTTCGGATTTCCTTGCCTAATCTGGTACTTGTCAATCTGTTGCGCCACATCCGACATAGCAGACAGCGAGGGTTGGTAGCCGGAGACATAACCTTTGTATTTCCAGAACACACCCTTGCCGAAGTCGTAACTCATAGTCAGTTGCGGACGGGCAATCCAATTTGATTGTTTCTGTCCGGCTTGCTCGATATACGTGTGCATGGCACCTATACCGGCTGCATAAGAGAACTTGCCGACGCGATGCTGCACTTCCGCAAATGCGTAGGTCTCGGCGGTCATCATCGAAACCTTTGTACTTTGTCCTTGGTCACTTTGTACATTATACAGGTTTTCCATCCATTGTTGGTTGTGGCGTACACCGACCGTCAGGGCGAGGTTCTCCCATTCTTTCTCGTAGATGGCTTCGCCGATGAGCGAGTACTTGTTGCCCTTTACGCGCGAGGTCACATCGGTTGTGTCGGCAACCGTCTCGCCAAGCGGCATTTGCTCAAAACGGCGGTCGTTGCTACTGTTGATATACGTTCCCACAAGGTCGAAATACAAGTGGTTGTTGTTCGGCAGATTGTGCTGGTAATAGATGTCCAGCGAGGGCGAAATGGACTTGCTGCTCTCGTGGTCGTGGATGGCAAAACTGTCCGTGGCTTGGTACAGATACGAATCGCGGTTGGTCTGCGAGTGCGGTATGAATTGCATGTTATCGCGCAAGGCTATCTGTAGCATGTTTTTCTCGCCGTTTGTCCAATTATAGGTCAGTCCGAGATTGACAGGATTACCCTTGAAACGTGTCGGTTCACCCACTTCGCGGTTCTCAATCGTGCCTGTACTGAAATTGTATGTCTCTGCGTTCGTGCGCGTCCAGTAGATGTCACGCGGCGAGTAGTGCGTCATGAGGCTGAACGACGATTTGCCGAAGTTGACCTTGCCCGACAGATGGTACTCGCCCCAACCGGGTATGGTCACGCCGTTGGACGCGTCGAGCATTAGATTACCGCCCGTGTCACGGTGTTTGACGATGTAGTTGATGACCGCTGCCGCCCCGTTGTAGCGCACGCCGGGCTGGTCGTGATACTCGATACGGATGACGTCTTTCGGGTTGATTGCCATGACCTCGGAACTGCTTGCTTCGATGCCGTTGATGCGCAACTGCACATCTTGGTTGGCGAGGGTCTTGACGGTGTTGTCCACAGGGTTCACCACAATACGCGGAATCTGCAAGTTCTGCAGCAGCGACATGCCGTCGTGCGATGCCTTGCGCTGCTCGCGGTTAGGAAGAAGGACCTGTTTGTCCACTTTTTGAATGACACTCTGTGCTTCCACCGTCACTTCGGCTATTCTGAACATGGATGTGTCCATCCGTAAAGTGTCGTTGCTGTTAGTTTGTGCGCTTGTTTGCGCGTTCATTGACACGGCGCAAACCATCGCCGCTGCTAATACGAAATACTTTGCTTGCATATTATTATATTATTATAAGGTGATACATTACCGTTCGCCGCCGAAGACACCATGCGGGAAGATGTCTCTCAGCAGAAGCAGATCATCGTCTTTGACCCATTCCGCCTTGCCGTCGTAACTGCAATCAATGATGCTGTCGCAATGTTCGGTCATCAGCAGATGAAGGATGCGTTGATCAAGATTGCCGTTTGCCTTGCGGAAAGTGTACTTGACCGCCACATACTTGCACGTTTGTCCTTGCCATTCACGCAAGCACTTGCGCTGGATACCATTGACAAAAACCAGTTTCTCACCCTCTTGCAGTCCACCGCCTTTGATGTAGCAATGCGCTGCGATACGGATGTTCCATTGTTCACTTCCGGGCATACACCCACTCATCGAAAGTACTGCTGCGAGTACCAATCCGATAATAAAAATTTTCTTTGTCATAATAGTGTTTTTTTGAGTTGTTAAACGTTTCCTTTTATGGGGTCCCCGATGTGTGCATCGCACGCAGTGGGGAGAGCGTAGAGCAAGGCGAAAATTCATATGAGCGACGTGGTCGCGAGTCGTATTGAGCCTTAGCTTAAGCGACTGCAAAGTTACTACAAAAACCCATTTATATCCAAATTCTACGATTTATATTTGATTCATGTAAATCGCTGATATATAGCACTTTAATAAAACAAAAATTTATATATGGCCTTTATGGGTTTATATCAACTTGCGTATGTCAGAATTTTTTTGTAATTTTGCACTGTTTTTTGAAAATCGTATCGAAAATGAGTATAGCGAAATTTGGATGGTTTGGCATTCTCGGAATGGCTCTTTGCCTCATGGTGAGCTGCAGTGTGCGGAGGGATAGGGAAAGGATTGAGACGGCAGAGGCGTTGTTGTACAGCAACAGGGACTCGGCGGAGTTGCTGATGCGGCAGGTGGAGCGTCCTGAACGGTTGGACGATGCCCATATGGCGAAATTCTGGTATGTGACGTGCGACTTGCATGCCAATTCCATGCAATCGCTATCCGAAGACTCCATGATATGTTGGACGGCAGAGTATTATCGCAAGCAATGGGAAAAAGAGCACGGAGACGCACGCCATATGATATTGTCAGGTTTGGACGAGGCTATGTATTACTGGTGGAACGGTGACAAAGCAAGGACGCAGAAAGTGCTGCAACGGCAAAAAAACTATGCCGACGAGGTCGCAGAACTGACGGGAGAACATCTATGGCAAGTGATTATATTGCGTGTGTCGGCGGAGATAGCCATGCGCGATTATGATTACGAACATGTGCGTGAATACACGGAGACGCTGATTAGCCTCGACGACGGAAAGGCAATCCATCTGGACGAAGTGGAGCGCGTCTATAATGCGCTGGCGATTGTTTATTTCTCGCTCGGCGAATACGACAAGATGGAAGCGGGCTTCGAGAAAGCGATTGCACAAGCTGCGGACTCCGCGTTTATTGTCAATGTGGTTCGCCGTAATTACGCAGACTTGTTAGGCGAGATCGGACAGACCGACCGTGCTATCCAAATGCTCGAAGAACTGACAGCACAATACCGCGAGGCGGGCAACTGGCTGCAGGTGGAGAGCCTTTATTCGCTCTCGCGTCTGTGGTTGAACAAAGGTGACAAACAGCGTGCCGAGCGGTATATGCGCGAGGCGGATGAGTTATTTGCCGGTTACAAGGAGTCTTCGGAGTTCGACCCTGCTACAGAGGCATCGTTGATGGCGCACAAACAAGTGTTGGAGTACGCCAAGAACGGAACATATCATATCGTGGACCTAGTGCAGTTCCTCAACCGCTGGTCGGAGACGGACTATGTGCGTTACCGCGTGGCGGAAGCCAAGGAGCGTTCTATCCGAGACCTGCGCGAACGCAATCTATATCTGACCATCAGTCGTCAAAGACAAATGATTGTTATCATCGTTTTGTTTTTCGTAGCTTTGGGCATATGCTTGCTATTCATCTATCTATACCGTCGTCGTCAACGGTTGCTTTTGGAGAAGGAAGAAGAGATTGAAACCCTGAAAGGAATCATAGGTAAGGGACAAAGTGACAAAGTACCAAGTGACCAAGTACCAAGTGACCAAGTACCAAGTGGGCCAGGTGGGCAGTACCAAAGTACGAAGGGGATGGATGTGCGCAAACTGATGTTGCAGCAATTGGGGGTCATCAAAACGATTGCCGGAACACCCACCGAAGCCAACCAACAACTGCTTGCACGCCTCATGGCATTGAACGAGGAAACCGCCAATGCCCTCATCGATTGGCCAAGCATTTATCAAACCGTCGATCTTGTCTATGACGGCTTCTATACACGTCTTGTGCAGAAATATGGAAATGTGTTGAACGAAAAGGAGCTGCAACTCTGTTGTTTGCTCAAAGCCGATTTCTCCACCAAAGAGATTAACATGCTCACCCGTCAAAGTCTCCAAACCATCTACCAGCGCAAGACCCAAGTCCGTCAGAAACTCAATCTCCCCGAAGCCGAAGACATCACAATGGCTATATTATAAGAAGGCCATCTTTTCGATTGTCCATCAGATACTCTCAGATCGGTACCATTGTTCACAGAGTGCGCGGAGCCGGTTCTCGTCGCGTATGATGGTGCGCAGTTCTTCCAAGCTCCTTACGTTGCGTTCGGAATGGAGCCAGAGGCGCATGTAACCCCCTTCGGCGTATTTCTCCAATAGATGTTCGCGGGAACGCGCGTAGAGCGTCTCGAAGTCGCCGGCAGGGTAGAGTTTGGCGGAATATGCCATAGTGCGCGCAATGACGGTTTCAGGAATGATCTGTCTGTCGGCTTCAGCAACGATAGCACCGTATATGGTACGTGGCGGGTTCTTGCCGCTCGCGCGGTGGTCTTCTATCGCATCGCGCATAATGAGCAACTGCTCCTCCGTGAACCACTGCCGCAGTCTCTCGTCCGCCATCAGTATCTCGCCGGAACGGATATGGTGGGTCTCGCGGTCGTACCGCAAGCCTAAATCATGATACGCAGCGATGACGTACGCCATCTGTTCGTCTGCACCATGCTCCCGCGCCAGAACTAATGACTCACGTATGACCGCCTCCGCGTGGTCACGCTTATGTCCGCCGTCGAACGCATCGTATTGCGGCAGGATAGATTGAGAGACATATTGCTCCAAGTCCTTGTATATACACATTCTTCAATCAGGGCTCCCTAGCTGCCCTTCGTTAAATTAGGGTGCAAAGGTACGTTTTTTTTCGCAAATACGCAAATAAAAATAATCCTAAAAAATGAATTATGTTTTTTTCTCTTGCGTATATCAAAAAAAAGCAGTACTTTTGTCGTTGAATTGGATTATAAATCATATCCTTGTACAATTTATGAACCGTAACATTGCTTTTGTATTCCTGATAGCCTCTCTGATGTTAGGCTGCACTCATGGAGTGAATGACGAAGAACGCGAGATGAACACCTTCATCGATGATTTGATGGGACGCATGACGCTGGAGGAGAAACTGGGTCAGTTGAACCTGCCTGTCGGCGGCGATATAGTCACCGGCGAACCGCGTCACAGCCAGTCAGCGGACGGAATACGGCAGGGCAGAGTAGGCGGGCTTTTCAATCTCAAAGGAGCCAAAGCCATCCGGGAGGTACAGCGCATCGCCGTAGAGGAGAGTCGCTTAGGTATCCCTTTGCTCTTCGGAATGGATGTGATCCATGGATATGAAACGGTTTTTCCTATTCCGCTGGCGATGTCGTGTTCCTGGGATATGGCGGCCATTGAAAGCTCGGCGCGTATCGCGGCGCGTGAGGCTACGGCGGATGGTATATGCTGGACGTTCTCACCCATGGTCGATGTATGCCATGACGGCCGGTGGGGACGAATCAGCGAAGGAAGCGGAGAGGACCCTTATCTCGGATCCCGCGTTGCGGAAGCGATGGTAAGAGGCTATCAAGGCTCATCGCTTGCCGATTCGGCTACGGTCATGGCATGCGTCAAGCATTTTGCAGCCTACGGACTGGTTGAGGCAGGGCGCGAGTATAATAATGTCTATCCCGACGACTACCATCTCTTTAACGAATATATGCAGCCCTATAAAGCGGCTTTCGACGCCGGAGCCGGTTCGGCTATGGCGGCGTTTAATACGGTTCACGGTGTGCCTTGTACCGGTAATAAATGGCTGCTGACGGATCTGCTGCGCGACCAATGGGGCTTCCGGGGATTTGTGGTGTCGGATTATACGGGGCTGGAGGAGTTATGGGACAATGGGGTATGCCCCAATAAGGAAGAGAGCGCTATCCAGTCGCTCGAAGCGGGACTCGATATGGATATGGTCTCGGAGGGATTGGTCAATCTGGCTGCTGCCGTGCGTGAAGGACGGTGCAGCGAGAAAGCGGTAGATGCAGCATGCCGCAGAGTACTGGAGGCAAAATACAAACTCGGTCTCTTTGACGACCCTTACCGCTATTGTGATACAACGAAACGCGGACAAGTGATTCTTTGTGCCGCCCATAGAGCGGAAGCGCGGCGTATTGCGGGAGAGAGCATGGTGCTTCTCAAGAATGAGAACCACCTCCTGCCGTTAGCCAAGAAAGGCACGATAGCGCTTATCGGCCCTCTGGCTGACACGCGTGCCAATATGTCCGGCACATGGGCTGTAGCAGCCGTTCCGGCGAAATACAAGACCCTCAGGGAAGGTATGGAAGATGCGCTCTCCGGTACGGGGGCCAAGTTGCTCTATGCCAAGGGATCGAATCTAATGTATGACGAGCAGGCGGAAGCTATAGCCACTATGTTCGGCCGCGAGATGCGCGACAGCCGTTCTGCCGAAGCGCTGCGGGCTGAAGCGCTGGATATAGCGCGCAGGGCGGATGTGATTATTGCCGCTATGGGGGAATCGAGCGAGATGAGCGGCGAATGTTCTTCGCGTGTCAATATAGAGATGCCGGATGCGCAGCATGACCTTCTTGAGGAGTTAGTCAGACTGGGCAAGCCGATAGTCCTTCTCCATTTTGCCGGCCGGCCTACTGTGATGAACTGGGAGACGGAGCATCTGCCGGCAATCCTGGAGACATGGTTCGGTGGCAGCGAGACGGCTGACGCTATTGCCGATATAGTCTTTGGAGACGTATGTCCTTCGGCTAAACTGACGGTGCAACTCCCGCGGCATGTGGGGCAGTATCCGTTCTCATACCGCCAGATGCGCACCTCGCGCCCCAATGAAGGAGGCGGATTCGGCAAGTATTCGTCCTGCTATGCGGACGTGTCGTCCAAACCGCTCTATCCCTTCGGCTTCGGACTCAGTTATACCACTTTCGAATACTCCGGATTCCATCTCACGGACTCTGTCATGCCGCTGGACGGCGCGGTAGAAGCGGTCGTTACGGTAACCAACACCGGCGATCGCGAAGGAACAGAGATAGCGCAACTCTATATCAACGACCGCGTAGCGAAAGGGGTACGGCCGTATAAAGAATTACGCGGCTTTGAGCGTCTGACCCTTGCTCCGGGCGAGAGCAGAGAGATACGTTTTGCTCTGGATGCCGGGAGGATGGGGTATTATGAACCCGGCTCGATGCATTGGACGCTCGAACCGGGTAACATGACGGTAATGGTAGGTCCCAACGAACGGGACGTACAAGTATTACCGCTCAGAATCTATTAGAACTCCACTTTCGGAGCCTGGCGTGCGCCTTCTTCTGCTTCGAAGTACGGCTTTTTCTCAAAACCGAACGCACCGGCAATCAGGTTGTTCGGGAATTTGCGGATGTCGGTGTTGTATTTCTTCGCTTCATCGTTGAAGAGCTGCCGTGCTACGGTAATCCTGTTCTCCGTTCCCTCGAGTTGCTGCTGCAGGTCGCGGAAGTTCTCGTTTGCTTTCAGATCCGGATAATTCTCAGCCAGCGCGAGGAGGCGTCCCAGTGCCTGACTCAGTTCGCCTTGCGCGGACTGATAAGCCGCCAGTTGCTCCGGTGTCGCTTTAGACGGGTCTATCGTGATCTGTGTGGCGCGCGCACGGGCGTCTATTACACCTTGCAGCGTCTCGCTTTCATGAGACGCATAGCCTTTTACGGTAGCTACCAGGTTAGGAACCAGATCAGCCCGACGCTGGTATTGGTTTTCTACTTGTGCCCAGGCGGATTCTACCTGCTCTTCTGCAGCCACGAAACCGTTGTACACGTTAGCGATCCAAAGTACGATAATTGCCAATACTCCCAGTACCGCAATCCAAGGAAGAATTTTTTTCATAAAATTATAAATTATAAACAACAAATTACAAACTACAAACTACAAACTACAAACAACAAACTACCAATCTTACCATTTCCCTCCAGCGCCGCCGCCGGAAGTGGATCCGCCACCCCATGATCCTCCTCCGCCGCCGGAAGTAGATCCGCCACCCCATGATCCTCCTCCGCCGCCGGAGGACCATCCTCCTCCTCCGGATGCCGAACCGGATGACTTCACCAGTTTAGGTATCACTTCGTTCCTGACGAACTCATGTCCGCAGTGTTTGCACAGGTATGTTACCTCTTCTTTTCCCGCATGGGTATACGTGGCGGCTATGAGTGTGTGCCTACGGACAGCGTGTGCCTTGCGTTTGTGGCAGACCGGACATTTCTTGATTGTACTGAAATATATTCCTATTGCTATCAGTACGGCGAATACCAGCATAGACCAAAGCGCAATCTTCTCTCCTATGCTCCATTCGTCCTCTTCCTCGCCGTACCGTCCCCGGTTGGTGACCGATCGTATTGCGAGCAGTTCTTCCGGTGTTTCGCCATCAGTGCAGACTTCATACACCGCCAGCGCACCGAGACACAGCCCTCTGTCGTAGTCTCCTTCCTTAAACGCGGGAAACATCTCGTCGTGCATGATCTGCGAGCATTTGGCATCCGTCAGCACGCTTTCTATGCCCGTGCCGGTCATGATACGCATATCATGGCTCTCCAGCACAAAGAGCATCAGCACTCCCGTGTTGCGCCCTTCTCCTCCTATTCCCCATCGCTGGAACAGCTCGTATGCAAAATCGAACGGGTCTTCCTCGCCGATAGACTCCAATGCCACGATAGCCATTTCCACTTGGGTCTTCCTGTCCAGATCCGCGGCGCAGCCGTTGAGCCATGCTACGGTTGAATCTGCCAGAATAGCATCGGGATTAGAGACATAGCACTCCTGTCCCTCCGCTTTGGGGTTAGGCACTTCCTGCGGCGTGTATGTCTCCGCCGGCAGGGCGACCGCCAAGAGCAATGCCAGCGCTGAGATAGTATATCTTAGATGAGTCATCATAGTCTGTTATTATTCTACGAGCATTCCTTGAATGGTATAAATACGTCCGTTGCGGATGATGAGCAGTTGTCCGTTGCGGATGAATTTGGTACTTGGTACTTGGTCACTTGGTACTTCTTCCACATCCCATGTGGCAGGTTTGATACCTTCTCCCCATTGCGAATAAAGCCAGTTGATGCGCCAATCGTAACGGCGGAAATAGCGGTCTCTTACATCTGCGAAATTGCTGTTGTCTTGGTAGTTTTGCGTGCCTTTCCATACCAGTGCGTCATTCTTGGCGGCATTCTCTATCTTATCGGCAAACGCCCGCATTTGGGCTCTCACGGAGTCTTTCTGCGTGTGGTAATAGATCCACCATTGTTCCTTAACCGCTTGTTGGAAGACCGGCCATTTTGCCAACTGCCCGATCCAGTATTGCTGCCAGGTAGGGGTATCATAGATCCAGGTCTCCTGGTGCCGGTTGTAGGCATTGCCGAAATCCCACACCGGTCCGAACTTCCATTTGTCGGCTACGCCCAGGCTGTCGCGGTCCTTATAGAGGAAACAACTGCCGTGATAACTCTCGCAGTCCTCCATAATCTCTTGCACCAGGTAGAATTTTGCGGCTTCCGTCATGTCCAGTCTTTGTTCCAGATGGGACGACATGTCATATAGATCCGTATTCAGGGTGCGCAGTTGGTTTTCCAGATACTGTCGTTGCGCGGAGGACAGCACTTCCGGTTCCCGAAGGGATACCATTACATGCTGGCCGTTTCCTTCGTCGAACTCGATATTGTTGTCTGTCTGGTAATTGTCTATCTCGACGAGCCATCCTCCGGAGATGGAATCCGCATGGGTCTCGCTGTCCGCCTGCTCGTGAATGTGCACCCGATTCGAAGCGATACGAACGTGTTCGGTCAAGAAATAAAGTCCCATATACTTTCCGTTCAGCACGAACTCAACGGGTCTCATACGAGGCGTCCATCTCAGCGCCAGCGCTTTGCTGATCGCAAAACCGGCAGGCATTTTGAGGAATCCCAGAAAATCGTCCGCGGAGGCCTGCAGGCACCAGTGGCGGTTATTAGGCATTCCCAGCACTTTGGTCTTGGTATCGAACTTGATCTTATACGGTTTCTTGTCAAATCCGTTCCAAGTCCAGTTGCCTCGTCCCTTGATTGTAGCGGGTAGGGGAGAGGTCTTGCTGCCCAAAGCAGGATATTGCGCCAGCACCGAATCGATATAAACCGAGCAGACGACCTGCGTCTCCGTGTCATTGACGCCTTGCCCGTTCTGTGTGTTCACATACAGGATAGGTAGTGTCCGTGTAGGTATTGCCGCCCGGAGCGACAGGCTCCATCCTACCAGCAGAAGCGCTATGATATAATTTCCAATTTTCATTTTTCAACTATCAACTATCAACTATCAACTATCAACTATCACATGTTCGCGTTATAATACTGCGGCTGTCCCGTCACTTCCTCTCCCAGCCATTCCGGACGAACAAAAGGCTCGTTCTCGCTGCCTAACTCCAGTTCCGCCAGAATCAATCCTTCTTTATGCCCATGGAAGACATCCACCTCCCAGTTTCTTTTCTCTCCCTGATAGTCCGGCGCAGGGATGATATAGCGTGTTTTGGTTATCACGCCAGGCAGGCATATCTTCATCATCTCCCGCGCATCAGCCGGCTCGATCTCCCTTTCCCATTCGAACTTGGCGATTCCTTCGCGCAACAGCGACGATTTGATAGTAAGGAACGCGCGTTCGTCCCGTATGCGCACGCGGATGGTTTTGCCGGGTTCCTTGCTCAGGTAGCCTTGCATGATCTCATAGTGCTTCACGGCTTGGGACAAAAAAGCACCGGATGTGACCAGAAACTTACGCTCTATTTCGGTATTCTCAGCCATGGTAAATCATATTTTGCGTGCAAAATTACAATTTTTTTGCGATATGAACAAAAAAAATAGCAAAAATATTTGGTCATATCAGAATTTTGTTGTACCTTTGCACCCGCTTTTGAAAAACAAAGCGCGATTTAAGCTACGGAGAGATGGGTGAGTGGCTTAAACCAACAGTTTGCTAAACTGTCGTACGGGTAACTGTACCGGGGGTTCGAATCCCCCTTTCTCCGCAAGGTAAAAGAGAAGGGACATCCGTGAGGGTGTCCCTTATTCTTTTATGGAGAACGGGGGACCGTTTTTTATAACTTCTTAACGAGTGTAAGTCCGTTTTTATTGCCCATGCTGTATCCCTCAAAAGTGCCGTTTGCGGTTTCGAGGTGATCCACAATCAGCACTTCTCCTTGCGCTATCGTGCGGCAAGAGAAAGTGTCGCCGACTTGCAGTTTACTGTTGACGGCTTTTTCTACCCGCCATTTGCAATCGCCCAAATAGGTAAGTGTACAAACGCGGTCGGGTAGCCAGGCTATGCGCACATGATCGCCTTTCCGGCATTCGTCTGCATGAATAGCGGTCGTATGGATGAAGTCCGATTCCTCCTTCGCTCTGGCATAGCGTTCCAATATCTGTACCGTGTATTGCCGGACGGATGAATAGCCTTTCTTGTATCCCCAGATACGGCTTAGGGTATCCGGGCTGAGGCTTTCACCGGTGGCACGCCCAATAGCGATACTCAGTTCTCCGAAATCGGCAGGCGTAGCAGGCGTGCGACCGAATCGTACTTCTACCGCCTTTTTCAGTTGCGTAATAGCGATACTGTTTGATTGAAAAGAAGTCTTCATATCTCAAAAATTTGTGCAAAGATAATAAATTATTTGCATATGTCCAAATATTTTTGTACTTTTGCATCGCTAATGGATACAAATTCGTTTACATCGGGTCCCGTTCGTCCGCTCAGTTCACAAGAATTAGGTGCAGAGCGTTTTACGGATTATGAGTTGCTGTCCGACAGCGGACACAACCTGGTTTACCGTGCGCAGATGGGCGGCAAATGGGTCGTCCTAAAGGCTGCCAAACCGGATGAAGGAGAGCAGACTCGCAATCAACTCCTTTTAGAGCGTGAGTTTGAAATCATGCACCGTCTGGATTCTATCTATGTGGTTCAGACGATAGCCATGGTGAACGACCCGCAGTTAGGCCGCTCCATTCTGATGGAGTATGTCAACGGGCGTCCGTTAGACCGGTTTGTGACGGAGAATCCTTCTGCTGCGGAGCGCCGCCGCGTAGCAGACGAACTGATGGAAGCATTGGTTTTCCTGCATGACCGTCAGGTGGTGCACGGCGATTTGAAGCCGAGCAATATTCTGATTACCGACTCGGGCAATCATGTGCGGCTGATTGATTTCGGTTTTTCGGATAGTGAAGCATTCATCGCTAAGAATATCGGAACATCGCCGTCAATCAGTTCGCCGGAACAACTGCCCACCGACGTACTAAAACCCGAACGGGACATTTATGCGTTAGGTAAGATACTCGCGCTCCTTTTTCCGCAATCAGTCAAACCGGTTATCCGCCGTTGCACATCTGCCAACGGCAAACGGTACACCTCCGTCCGTCAGGTCCGCTCTGCGCTCCATCGTTATTGGCGAATGAGGTGGTTGCTGCCGATGCTCGCTTTTTTTGCTATTGCGGCAGCTTGTTTGGTTTGCTTCCTGCCGCAGAAACAAGAGTTTTCCCCTGTTGTTGAGTACCATACGGATACGGTCGTTGTTATACAGCCTGCGCAGCCGGCGGTGGATTCCGTATGGTTGAATGTAAAGAGTAAGGCCGCCGGACGATACAAGGCGCTGTATCGCTCCTATGCCGATTCCCTTAAGAACATGCCGAAAAAGATTCACAATGATGCCTTAGCTATGACAAATCGCTATGCAAGGCGGATGCTACAAACGCGAGACAAATTTGCGAAGTCCTATCCTCAATATGAGGAACAATTGTATGATCAATACCTTTTTATCTATAGCCGGGACATCAATGCTTTGCATAACATCCATAAAGATTACCCGTATGTGACTGTCAACCTCTATGGTGACACAACTTTTATTCCAGTGAAGCCGCTTTCCGAGTAAAAAGCAAATAAATTTGATTTTTCTTGCCCAAATTCTTGTGTAAATCAAATATATATAGTACTTAAAACGGTACACACAGAGATCTGCATCAAAAGTGCAGATTTTTTTGTGCAAAAATGGCAATTGAACCGGCAAAACAAGGTGATTTTGCGTAAATTTAAATTCTCTGTAAGTCGCTGAATATAAATAAATTATAGGTAAAAATCAGGAACAAAGTCTAGAACGCCTCTTTTGCGCCCCTTTAGTGCCACTTTTGTGCACCCTTTTGTGGCCCTTATTCTATCCTATTTCGCAGTCGTTTTAATGTCCATTCGAGGTTGATTTTGCCGAAGGCGATTTTGGGGCTAATTAGGGCGTAAAGGCTAAAACCTTTGCGCCTTTGCTTTTTTTATAGTACCTTTGCACTCGCGTTCGACAAGGAGATTGCGGCGGTCGATACCGCTCTGCTAAATCGACAAAGCAACTCCTGTCTCCGCTCTCCCCACCACAACAAGTTGTGTCGGGGACCCCATTGGTCGCTAACGCAGTGGTACACCAAACGTGCGGTATGTTGCAAAAATACAAAAAAATGCAGAATTATTTGCGTATTTCAAACTTTTGTTGTATCTTTGCGGCGCAAAATAATGATGACATCGAATAATTGCATATTGGATCAAATAATCACCCTTGGAAAGCAAGTTCTTCCTAAGGGCGGTCACTTATTGCTATATGGTTCTCGTGCGCGCGGGGATAACCGCCCCGATTCAGATTGGGATTTGTTGGTGTTGGTAGATCAAGAAAGCCAACAGCTACAGGATTTTGAGCATTATGCGTATCCATTCATAGAGATGGGGTGGAATGCGGGTATCGAAATCAACCCGATGCTTTATACACGCAAGGAATGGGAAAAACGCCACTTCACTCCGTTTTATTATAACGTAGAAAGCGACAAAATAGTTTTAGTATGAGTTTGACAAACGAAGATAAGCACGTTTTGATGCAGTTGCATTTAGATAAATGCCATGCATGCCTTTCAGATGGCGAACAGTTACTGGAGATAGATTCTATCTCAGCGGCGGCTAACCGATTCTACTATGCTGTTTTCCATGCCATACATGCACTATTTGTCGCGAATGGTATTTATTCCAGATCGCATCATGGAACGAATGCGCAGTTTCATCAGCATTTCATCAAAACCGGTATCATAGATCCTAAGTACGGACATTTTATCGCCGTGATGGAAAATATGCGTGAGAAGGCCGACTATGATGTGATCTATGATGTGACGCGTGAAGATATTGAAGCACTAAAACCGATAGCATACGAACTTGTCGAGCAAATAGAAAAAATGCTCAATACAAAATAACCATCGTCACTCACTGACGTTAAACAGGACCCAGGTCTGACCGCTGACACCGGCAGCGTAAAAAAGCGGTACATAAAAGGCGTTTATTGACAAAGATAAAATGGCTAAGCAGAAAGAAATAATCGTGAAGGATACCACTATCCGTTCATTCTCCGAGAACGGGTGGGACTACATCTGTATTACGGACATCGCCCGGCAGAAGAATGCCGAAGAACCGAAAGATGTTGTAAAGAATTGGATGCGACTCAAGAATACGATTGAGTATCTTGGAATGTGGGAGGCATTGAATAACCCGCAGTTCAAAGGGGTCGAATTCGATCCCCTTTTGCGAGAGGCTGGTAGTAATGCTTTCACACTTAGTCCGTCACGCTGGATTGAATTAACGGGAGCTATAGGCATTATTTCGAAGGCTGGGAATAACGGTGGCACGTTTGCGCAACGGGACATTGCATTTAAGTTTGCCAGTTGGGTATCGGTTGAGTTTGAACTTTATCTTATTAAAGAATTCCAACGTCTCAAAGAGGAAGAACAGAAGGCAATCGGATGGTCGGCGAAACGCGAGTTGGCAAAGATTAACTATCATATCCATACGGACGCTATCAAGGAACATCTTGTGCCGCAAGAGATTGATGCGTACCATCGGTCACTTATCTATGCCAACGAAGCTGATGTGCTCAACGTGGCGTTATTCGGATTGACTGCCAAGGAATGGCGCGATGCGCACCCCGATGATAAAGGAAATATCCGCGATTATGCGACCATTAACCAACTGATTTGTTTGAGCAACATGGAGAACCTGAATGCGGTCTTTATCCATGAAGGTATGCCCCAAGGCGAACGCCTCCAGAAACTCAACCAGATAGCCATCCAGCAAATGACCGTGTTAGAGAATGTAGAAAGCAAGCATATACTAAAAGGATAATACCGTCTGCTCAGGGACGTTAAAATAGGAGCGCTGGCACCGACAGCGTAAAAAAGCGGTGACATAAAAGGCGTTTATTGACGTTGTTTGCGACTTCTCAGAATCTTCGCAACATTTTGTACTTAGTCCGAACAGCAACAATGAATGTCCCGTGGATATGTAATCTATGGTCCTCGCCCGTATTATGGGCGGGTGGGTTGTACATATCGGGCGTGGACTTCGGTTGTTTTTCTACTAAGTACGGGGATTGCGAAGCCCTTGAGAAGCGTGAAGAACAGACGGACTTCACGCTTTTTGTATGTCTGTCGCCTTCCGGATTATCTGGAATTTCCGGAATAGCGTAGCGGTCTGAGATACTAATTAACTATATATCGGAGAATGCCGAAAGCCGAATAATAAAGTGGAGGCAAAAATAAAAATCTAAATATTATGATTCAATCAGTTGACAAATTAGACTACATGGAGCGTCTGTTTGCTGCGCTTCATGCAAAACGAACAGAATTGTATGTCATTTCTGGAATATGGCATCGACTTAATCGTACAGACGTAAAGTTTGTTATTCAACAGCCAATATTTTTTCCATCAGGCAATTATGCTTTGGCCGACTTGTATCTTCCCCAATTAAATCTTTGGAT
>FLNV01000779.1_pt1 | contig 22639 bp, 17 predicted proteins | sample 1140351 | NCBI WGS metagenome assembly FLNV01 (sample SAMEA3878207, study PRJEB12797) | bioreactor metagenome | biome: Moose rumen | place: Sweden | collected 2011-10
AATGAGGTAGATTTCGCCCGAAACATTTGGGGGTTAGCAGGAAAAGCCGTACCTTTGGCCAAATTTTCAATCCAACTGCAAATTTGTCCAGGCGATGAACAATAGATTAATAAACAGAACATTAGCGGCTTCATCTTTCTCCGATGTGTTCGGCATCTTACCGGTTATTACGCTGACTGGTCCACGCCAGTCGGGCAAGACTACACTATGTCGCGAGCAGTTTCCCGACCTTCCATACGTCAGCTTTGAGCATGCAGCCACACTGGCCGAGGTGCAGGCCGACCCAGTGGCTTTTCTAAACCGCTACCCGAAAGGAGTTATCATCGACGAGGCGCAGCATTACCCCTCCATTTTTTCCTATCTACAGGTGACAGTAGATGAGGATCGCTTTCAGGGTACTAATCAGCACCATTACATCGTGACAGGGAGCAATAACTTTGCACTGATGGAGAAGATTACGCAGTCGATGGCGGGGCGCACTGCCGTCTATTCGCTACTTCCGCTTAGTACCAGTGAGATTCTGTCTTACCAGCCTGAGGCCAGCACGTCGAAGATGCTGCTCTATGGCGGTTTCCCCGCTGTGTGGATGGCAAACAATGAGACACTGCGCCACCAGCTGTTGAGCAACTATTACACCACTTACATAGAGCGCGACGTGCGTACTCTCATCAATGTGAAGGACCTGCAGGCTTTCCAGACCTTTATCCGTCTGTGTGCCAGTCGTGTGGGGCAGGAGTTCAATGCCTCTGCAGTGTCTAATGAGGTTGGTGTTGCTGTAAATACCATTCGGAGTTGGCTCAGCATCCTTGCAGCCTCCTATGTAATCTATCTGCTGCACCCTTATTACACAAACATTGGCAAGCGGCTGACGAAGACGCCGAAACTCTATTTCTACGACACGGGCATGGCCGCCTTTCTATTAGGCATCACCACCGAGCAGCAGATGGACGTGCATCCATTGCGTGGCCCTCTGTTCGAGAACATGGTCATCAATGACATGATGAAACTCGACCTGAACCGCGGCAACAACATGCAGCAGCTGTTCTTCTATCGTGACAAGAGTCAGCGCGAGGTGGATGTGCTTCGCATCTTACCGCCCAACCTTGTAGAGGCTTACGAGATCAAGTCGGCCCAGACATGGAACGCAGATTTCTTTGCCAACCTGAACTACCTGCGGCCACTGCTGAAGGAGCGGATGTTGAAGACCACCGTAATCTATGACGGTAGTCAGGAGAACACGCAACCCGAGAACGGCATCATCAACTTTCGCCATCTACAGTGGTAGCCACTGTCAAGAAATCATACGCCAGGGTGTCTAATTTTTAGACATTCTGTATCCGCCAGGGCCGCGAGCCTTGGCGGATTCGTTTTTATGGCGTAACTTTGCAAATGAAATTGCGAGAACAGGCTGCACCTCAGCATAGAGTGAACTCTCTGCATTCGGTTTCTTAAGACCCTTTGGGTATAAGCGACCATAGGTCGAGCGGCACTGTCCTTGCATCAGAAAACAGCAGAACAATATGATTACAGCAATCAAGACATTGAACAAGCGGGAGCAGCATCGCTCGGCCATGCCGCTCTGCTTTGCAGAGAACTGGACAAAGATAGTCTGCCTGGCCATCGGACTGGCGGCTGGCGTTGTGCTGATGGGCAAGGTGGGCTTCGAGCAGGCGTGGGACAGCTTCTTCCCGACGAGCAGTCGCATCTATGTGGTCTATGAAGACGTGATCCGCAATGGCGAATACGTGCACTACTCGCAGACGGCCGGAGCCGTTGCGCCAGGACTGAAGCGCTACTGTCCGCAGGTGGAGGCAGCCACGCGCTATACAACCTTTGCTTATGACATGCCCATCGTAACTGACGACGACAAACGGGTGCGCACCAACTTTGCGCTTGTCGATAGCTGTTTCTTCGATGTGTTCCCCTTCCGCGTATTAGCAGGCGATGCCAAGAAAACACTCAGCCAAGTGGAGTGCTGCATGATTCCCCTTTCGCTGGCCGAGAAGCTGGCGGGGACGGACAATCCGCTGGAGCTTGTCGGCAAGAAGGTCTTTTACAACAAGCGGGGCGGCTGGGCGCTGACCATTGGCGGCATCTACGAGGATGTGCCGCTGAACTCAGTGCTGCATGGCATGGAGGTGATGGTGTCGATGCCCACGATTACCGAACTGATGTATGACGGACGCGACAACTGGGTGGGCAACGACCGCTACCATGCCTACGTCCGACTGGCCAAGGGCATCGGTCCCGACGACCTGAAGCCTCAGATAGAGAAGATGCGGCGCGAGAACCTGCCCGAAGATATGCTGAAGAAGGCGGGTGTGGACCTTGGTTTCTCGGTCCGTCCGCTGCGCGACTACCATAAGAACGACGAGGGCACGCGCCGCATGACGTGGATACTCTCGCTGCTTGCCACCGTACTCATCAGCTGTGCCGTACTCAACTATCTGCTGCTCGTCATCGGCGGCATCAGTCGCAGGGCGCGCGAGATGGCCGTGCGTAAATGCTACGGTGCCGATGCGTGCCACATATATAAGATGGTGATGGCCGAGAGCACCGTCCACCTGCTGCTGTCGCTGGCTCTGGCAGCCCTGCTGCTGCTCATGGCCAAGGACACGGTGGAGGAACTGGTGGGCGCACCCTTGGCGGTGCTGCTGACCACGGGCGGCAACGTGTGGATGATCGCTGCGACGTGCATCGTCGTGCTGATGGTCACGGGCATGGTGCCGAGCTATATCTATATCCATGTGCCCTTGGCAGCTGCCTTCAAGCACTACAGTCAGAGCCACCGGCTGTGGAAACTGCTGTTGCTGGGCCTGCAGTTTGCCTCGGCCACCTTCCTCATCGTACTGCTGATGGTGGTGGGCCGTCAGTATCGGATGATGGTCAACGACAATCCCGGCTACGACTACGCCACGCTGGGCTCGGTGCTGAGGGACGGCGTGTCTGCCGAGCAGTGCCAGTTGGCCATGGCGGAGCTGCGCAAGCTGTCGGGCGTGAAGGGCGTCACGATGGCCTATGCCAACCTGACGGAGCTGCAGAGCGGCGACAACATCTACCTGCCCGGCAGCGAGCGGGAGAATCTGCACATCACAGACCTCTACTACGTGGGCGACGGCTATTTCGACGTGATGGGCATCCCCGTCGTCTCCGGGCGCACGTTCACGGAGCAGACCGACACGCTGCGCGAGGTGATGGTGAGCCGACAGTTTGAAGAGCGCATGAAGCAGATAGCCGGCTGGGACTGTGCCGTGGGCAAGCAGATCATCTGCACATCGTTCCAGGGACCTTACACCATCGTCGGTGTGTATGAGGATCCCCGCATCGGCAGCATCACCAACCCCGACACCCGCCCCAGCCTCTGCTACTACAGCCGCAAGCCCGAACAGATGCACTATCTGTACATCCGCTTCCAGTCGATGGACGCTTTGGAGGCGGCCAATGAGGTGGTAAAGCGGCTGATGACCGACAACCCCGACATCGCCGTCACGCCCTATCATCAGATGATGACAGAACTCTACACCGATGCCCGTCACTTCCGCACCACGGTCATGATAGGCGGACTCGTCGCCCTGCTCATTGCCCTTATCGGCCTTGTGGGCTATCTGGCAGGCGAGACTGGCCGCCGCCAGAAAGAGATAGCCATCCGCAAGGTGAACGGCGCGCGGACGGCCGACGTGCTACGCCTCTTTGTGACCGGCATACTGCATGTGGCGCTGCCAGCCGTGTTGATAGGAGCCGTGGGCGCATGGCATGTGGCCCGCCTGTGGCTGGAGCAGTTCAGCGAGAAGACCACACTTCCGCTCTTGCTCTTTGTGGGCGGTGCGCTGCTGGTACTGGCAGTCATCCTGAGCGTGGTCTGCATAGGCTGTCGTCGCGTGGCGACAAGTAATCCGGTTAATTATCTGAAGACAGAATAAAGCCTCACCCCCGGCCCCTCTCCCAAGGAGAGGGGAGTATATAGATCTGTTATGAGTTGGACTTTGAGAATAAAACAAATATTTAATAACCATTTTAAACGTATGCCTACAGATACCTGCCAGCAAGAGTATATACTCCCCTCTCCTTGGGAGAGGGGCCGGGGGTGAGGCTTCTTATTATGATTAAACTTGAAAACATTCAGAAGGTCTTCCGCACCGAGGAGGTGGAGACCGTGGCACTGGGCGGCGTGTCGCTCGAAGTGAAGAAAGGTGAGTTTGTGGCCATCATGGGTCCGTCGGGCTGTGGCAAATCTACCCTGCTCAACATTCTGGGTCTGCTGGACAATCCCACCAGCGGCCGCTACTGGCTGGACGGCGAGGACGTGGGACAGCTGAAGGAGAGCCAGCGCACACGGGTGCGCAAGGGGCAGATAGGCTTCGTGTTCCAGAGCTTCAACCTGATAGACGAGCTGAACGTGGAGGAGAACGTGGAGCTGCCGCTGACCTACATGGGCGTGCCGAAGAAAGAGCGCAAGCAGCGCGTAGAGGAGGTGCTGCGCCGCATGGCCATCTCGCACCGCGCCCACCACTTCCCCCAGCAGCTGTCGGGCGGACAGCAGCAGCGCGTGGCCATTGCCCGCGCCGTGGTGATGAATCCCAAACTGATACTGGCTGACGAGCCGACGGGTAACCTCGACTCGAAGAACGGACTGGAGGTGATGCACCTGCTCACCCAGCTGAACCAAGACGGCACCACCGTGCTGATGGTGACCCACTCAGAGCGCGACGCGGGCTACGCCCAGCGCATCATCTCGCTCTTTGACGGTCTGGTGGTGCCAGAGGTAAGGCTGTAGCAGCATAAATTAAAAAATGCTAAAGCTTTTAGGAAAAATAAGTATTATCGGACTGAAATAACTAATTTTGCAGCGAAAAGAATGCAACATTGAAAACAATACCCATACTGCCTTCTGAACAGAGGCTGAACTTCTGTAAGATGGTGTTCATAGTCCAGACGCTGTGTACAGCGTCTGTAGCCTCGGCTCAGGAAAGCCGCACGGCCTTCAGTTTCCTGCGCCTGCCGGTCAGCGCGCATGCTGCAGCCCTTGGCGGCGACAACATCAGCTTGGTAGAAGACGATGCCATGCTGGCCATGCATAATCCGGCACTGCTATACAACGTTGGCGACAAGACACTGTCGCTGGGCTATATGCACTATATGGAGGGCGTGAAAGTGGCTGGTGCCGCCTTCAACAAGACATGGGGCAGTCGTGCCTCATGGGGCGTAAGCGCACAGTACATTGACTATGGCAGTATGACAGAGACCACATACGACTGGCAGCAGACAGGTACATTCACGGCTAAAGACATTGCCGTAGGTGGCACACTGGCATACGACTTGGGCAGCAACTTTACAGGCGGCATAACGGCACGCATGCTATCGTCGCACATCGGGCAGTACAGTTCGCTGGCTGCCGTGGTCGATCTGGGCCTTAACTACTATAATCCAGAAAGTGAGCTGAGCATCTCTGCCGTCGTTCGCTCCCTGGGCGGCCAGTTAGAGGCTTACGACGACGACTTTGAGCGTATGCCCACCGACCTGCAAGTTGGTCTGACAAAGAGGTTTGTTGGGGCGCCGCTAAGGTTCTCGGTGACAGCCGTAAGACTGAACGACTGGGAAATACACGGCCTGGGCCACCACCTCGTTGTAGGTGCAGACGTGCTGTTGGGCAGCCAATTCTACGTGAGTGTCGGCTACAACGCCCTGCGTGCACAGGAGATGAAGATAGACAGCGGCGACAGCAGCAGCAGTCACGGGGCAGCCCTGAGCTTCGGAGCTGGTCTGACCCTGCAGCGGCTGAAGGCAAGGGTCAGCTATGGCAAATACCATGTCAGCAGCACGGCGCTACTGCTCAACTTCAGCTATCAACTTTAGAAGGGAAGAGTGAAGAATAAAAAGTGAAAAGGATATGAAAAAAATTACCATTGCCATTGACGGCCACTCGTCATGCGGAAAGAGTACCATGGCAAAGTCACTGGCACAACGCTTAGGATATATCTATGTTGACACCGGAGCCATGTACCGTTGCGTAACGCTGTTTGCACTGCGCCACAATCTGTTCAACGACAACGGGTCTGTCAAGGCCAAAGAACTTGAACAGCTGCTGCCACAGGTGCAGGTGGCTTTCTCCGTTGATGCCACGGGGCACCCTCTGGCCATGCTGTGCGGCGAGGTGGTAGAGACGGAGATACGCTCGCTGCAGGTGAGCCAACACGTATCTCCCATAGCAGCGCTGCCCTTCGTGAGGCAGGCCATGGTGGCCCAGCAGCAGCAGATGGGTGCAACCGGCGGAGTGGTCATGGACGGACGCGACATAGGCACAGTGGTCTTCCCGCATGCTGAACTGAAGATTTTCGTCACGGCCTCGGCTGAAATACGTGCGCAACGTCGTTACGACGAGATGAAAGCGAAGGGACAGGAGGCATGCTATGCCGAAATACTGAAGAACGTGCAGGAACGCGACTATATAGACTCTCATCGCGAAGTGTCTCCACTGCGCAAAGCCGACGACGCGCTGTTGCTCGACAACAGCAACATGACCATTGAGCAGCAGGACCAATGGCTGATGGAACAGTGTAAGTCAATAATCGAAAAGTAGGGCGCGCTAAAAAGCGTTTCAATTTGGTACAGGGCCTGTGTACGAAACGTACAGGGCCTGTATACGAAACGTACAGGGCCTGTGTACCAAACGTACACAGGCCCTGTACGAAATGAGACCAGCGTCTTTTTGGCACGCCATCCACTTCATTCTTCTGTCTTCTCCCTTCTCTTCCACAGACAGAACCAGACAATGGCTACGACCAGGCAGAGCAGTCCGAGCGAATAGGCCACAGGCTCTGGCCAGCCCATTGCAAGGGGCGATATGAAGAAGAAGGTGGCACAGACGGTGGTCATGAACAGGGCAGGAACCAGCACGAACATGTAAGGCTTCCTTGAGCGAACGAGGAAGACAACTGCCGTCCACAGGGTGAAAGTGGCCAGTGTCTGGTTGCTCCATCCGAACCAGCTCCACAACTTTTGGAATCCCTCGCTGTCGGAGAAGCTCCACCAGAGCAGCAACAAGGCCACGGCAAAGATGGGCAGCGCTATGAGATAGCGATTCTTAATACTCTTCTGCGGCAGCTTGACTGCAGCAGCAATGATCAGGCGGGCAGAGCGGAACGCTGTGTCGCCGCTGGTGATGGGTGCAGCCACCACACCCAGCACGGCCAGCACACCACCAACTACGCCCAGCCAGTCCTGACATACGATGGTCACGATGGCAGGCGACGAAGAAGAGACACCAGCCGTGACACCCTCAAGCAGCTCATAGCCTGGCTGAGGGTCGTTGTAGAAGAAATACATGGACACGGCAGCCCATATCAGGGCTACAATACCCTCGGTTATCATGGCACCATAGAACACCGGCCTACCCATGCGCTCAGAGCTGACGCAGCGAGCCATGATGGGGCTCTGGGTACCGTGGAAACCGCTTATGGCCCCACAGGCTATGGTGATGAAAAGACATGGGAAAAGCTGATCCTTGAAACCGGACAGACGCTCAGCACCCCAGTTGCCAAGGCCGTCCCACAACTCGGGTATCTTGGGCATATCTATCAGCATGACAACCATCAGAGCCACTGCCATGAAGATGAGGGCGAAGGCGAAAACTGGATAGAAGCGGGCTATAATCTTGTCAACAGGCAGCATGGTGGCCAGCAGATAATAGACAAAGATGAGGACTATCCACATGACTTCGGTGCCGCCGAAACGGGCCAGTATCTCGGCAGGAGAATACACAAACACCACACCCACCATCATCAGCAGAAGCACAGAGAAGAAGAGCATCAACTTGCGTGTGCGCTCGCCAAGGTATTCGCCCACCAACTCTGGCATGTTGGCGCCGCCATGGCGCATGGAGAGCATACCAGAGAAATAGTCGTGGACGGCTCCGGCAAAGATACAGCCAAACACAATCCACAAATAAGCAGAAGGACCGAACTTGGCACCCATGATGGCTCCAAAGATAGGACCTGTGCCAGCTATGTTGAGAAACTGGATCATGAAGATGCGCCAGGGTGGCAACACAATATAATCGACACCATCGGCCATGGTGGTGGCTGGCGTGGGACGGTCGTCGGGACCGAAAATACGCTCAACAATGCGTCCATAGACAAAATAGCCCACAACGAGGGCTACAAGACTGATAAGGAATGAGATCATCTCTGTTATATTTTTATTGTGTTATGTATATTCGCCCGCAAAGGTACAACTTATTTTTTAATTAGAGCCAACTCGCCGTCATCTTTATTTTCAGTGCCACTGTTAAAAATATGGCATGTTGTAGGCGTAAAATTTTGTGGTCTGACAAAAAAAGAGTAACTTTGCAGCCGATTTTTACAATATAAAGACGATAGAAAAGTATGGCTGAAAGCAACAAGGACCCAGAGATAATAGACCTGCGTGAGGTATTGGGCACATTGTGGCGACGCAGGGCGTTGTTCGTGAAGGTCATGGCCGTCACGTTTGTCTTAAGCTGCATCTGGATACTGCCTTTCCCACGCACATACAGGACAACCATAACACTTGCTCCCGAGACCTCGACCACAGCAGTGTCGGGCACACTGGGCAGCATGGCCTCATCGTTCGGCATTGACCTGGGCGGCGCACCGTCGGCCGATGCCATCTATCCCATAATCTATCCAGACGTGATAGAATCAACGCGGTTTGACATGAGCCTGTTTGACATAAGGGTAAGAGACATTGAGGGCGAGGTGGACACAACATACTACCACTATCTGAAGAAACTGCAGAAGAAGACCATCTGGCTGATGCCCATCAACTGGGTGTCGCAGCAACTGCGGAAACTGACAGATGGCGCCACAGCGCCACAGCCATCGGGCACAGGAGGCAGCAGCGAGAAAGGTTTCTTCCTGAGCAAGGAGCAGATGGAGGTCATAGAGGCCATACGCAGCAAGATAACGTGCGACGTGGACAAGAAGACCGACGTCATCACCATAAGCGTGACCGACCAGGACCCGCTCATCTCAGCCTCGATGGCCGACTCGGTGCGTCTGCTACTACAAGACTATATAATAGAATACCGCACGAAAAAGGCACGCGTGGACGTAGATTTCTATACTCAGCTACTGCAGAAGTCAAAGGAGGAATACGATGCCGCGATGAAAGAGTATAGCACGTTTGCCGACTCTCACCGCGAGACCTCGTTGCAGGCCGTATCGTCGCGCTTGGACATGCTGTCGAACGAGAAAGAACTGAAGCTGAACACCTACAATCTTGTGGCTGGTCAGCTACAGGCTGCACAGGCCAAGTTGCAAGAACGCACGCCCGCCTTCACCGTCATACAGCCCGCCGTGGTACCCCTGAAGGCCGTCGGCCCCAAGCGCATGCTGTTCGTACTGGCAATGCTTATGCTGGTCTTTGCGGCCACGTCTGCGTATGTTCTAAAAGGTGTGCTTTGGAAATTCTGAGCATTGAGGTAACACTCTAAAACACAAGTTGCAAGAGACATGAATCCGAGCCAACGCATAATTGTCAATACGGCAATGCAATATGCGAAAGCTGTCATCACGACATGTATCGCACTTTACTCAACACGCCTCATCCTCGATGCACTCAACATAAGCGACTACGGCATCTATACCGTCATAGCCGGTGTGGTGGCCATGCTGGGATTTATTACCAATGCGCTTACCATAACCACTCAGCGACATATCTCCGTCAACACACCCACAGGCGAAACGCACTTCCTGCGGAAACTCTTTGTCAACAGTCTCTTCATACACATAGTCTCAGGAATGGCCATAGCGATTGTACTCCTAGCTGTTGAGGGACAGTTGTTCGAACATATCCTTGTCATTCCTTCCACCCGCACAGAAGTGGCAAAAGGCGTATATGCAATTACTGTGTTTATGCTGTTTCTGACAGTGCTGACAGCACCGTTCAAGGCTCTGCTGATAGCCCATGAGAACATACTTTACATAACGGTAATTGACATTGTGGACAGTATCTCCAAACTGATCATTGCAATAGGGCTTAGCTATGTGACGCTTGACAGGCTGATAGTCTATGCATGGCTGAGTGGGGGCATTGTCCTTGGCAATTTCATTGTGATAGCAATGTATGCCCTCGTCAAGTACCCGGAGTGCAGCATCACTTTCCACAGCGGCGACCTCGACAGGAAACTTATCTGTCAGATTTCCGGATTCGCCGGGTGGATAACCTACGGCATGGGCAGCATCGCGGCCCGCACCCAAGGCACAGCCGTAGTACTCAACCACTTTTTTGGTACAGCCATCAATGCGGCCTATGGCATAGCATTCCAAATCAGTGCTGCCATATCCTTTTTAGTCACAGCAATCCTTAATGCCATGAATCCCCAGCTGATGCAGGCTGAGGGCGAGGGCAACCGTCAACGAATGTTGGACATGGCTTCACGGCAGAGCAAGTACACAACTGCTATCGTTGCCCTCATCATCATTCCCCTGACAGCTGAGATGCCTGCTGTTCTCAACGTATGGCTTAAGGATGTACCCGACGGCACCTCCATGTTCTGCCGCTTTATACTGATCTCATTCCTCTGCGACCAAGTCACCGTCGGCCTCGGGTCTGCCAATCAAGCCATAGGGCTGGTGCGCACCTTCACCATTCTGACATATACGCCCAAACTGCTGTACCTGGCCGCAATATGGTGCTTCTTCTACTATGGTATGACTGTCCTGTCAGCCATGTGGCTTTATATCGCTGTGGAAATGGCTGTGGCCTTGGCACGCATTCCGTACATGCAACACAAGGCAGGGCTTGACAGCCGCCAATATATCAGGAGAATCCTCATGCCCCTTATCATCATGGCATGCATAGAGACCGCTGCATGCTGGGCATGTGTTGCCACATTCGAATGGAAATACCGCTTTTTAATCACAGGAGTTATCTCTGTCGTAGTAGGGGGATTGTGTTGCTGGGGAATCGTTCTTGACGATGACGAAAGAACACATGCCGTAACCATGTATAGAAAGTTTATAAATCGATGAGGCTCCTGACAACTAACATAAAGCCAGTCCGCCTTGACGGATTCAAGCTACACACCGTCAGACTCAATGAGTGGAGTACAACAGATGTGGCAATGATGCTATTCTATTCCGGAATGGCAGTGGCGTACCTCGGGTCAATGAATCCATGGTTCATGTGGCCACTCGCAGACAAATTCGCCATACTGTCAGCCGTACTCCTCGTATCCTCTTATGGTGTTAGCAACATGCACGTGAGCCTGCGTACCAATCAGATGGACTACCTTCTGCCCACGACAGCCTATTTCATATTGACCTTCTACCAGATCTTCATTCGCGGCCAGAACGTCAATGCCTATATCGTCAACATATTCTATGTCATCACCTTCTGTTGCCTGTTTATGACCAGGCGCGAACACGTGAAGCACTTTTGCGACCTCATGGCAAAAGGCATGGGCGGCTTCCTTGCCGTATCCATGTTTTTCTTCCTGCTTTATCTTGCAGGCTTTCCGCTACCTTCACGCGACGCAGACTTTATGAATATTTACTCCTTCGCCAACTACTATTTCTTCCTTATTGACACACGCACTTTCTTCGAAATAATACCACGCTTCCACTCTGTATTCCTGGAGCCAGGCCACATGGGCACAATGACAGCACTACTGCTGTTTACACAGATTGGTAGATGGAGGCGATGGTACAACCTGTCGTTACTGTTAGCCACCATCATATCGTTCTCACTAGCTGCCTACGGTCTGCTGGTTGCCATCATCTTCCTTGGACTATGGATACAGGGGAAACACATACTAAAACAGACGCTTTTTTCCGTGGCTGTAATTGCAACCATCATAGCAGGGTCTTTTGTCTATAATAACGGCGATAACCTGTTGCATGACCTCATCATACTGCGTATTGAGATAGATGACGGCGAACTGGCTGGTGACAACCGCGTGACAGACAGTTTCAAGGCTGACTATGAGAGCCTGTTGCAGTCGTCCGACGTTCTTGTGGGGCGAGACAGGAACAACGAAGAGTTTGGTAATTCAGGATACCGCGTATTCATCTACGATTATGGTCTCATCGGGCTGCTATTCGTCTGCCTTTTTTACCTTGCTGCGCTCCACACGCCACACAACATGCGTGCCGTAGTGGCGGTGTTTATAGTTGGTGGCATGAATTTTGTAGTGCGTGGCTACCCTCTATGGTTTGCAAATTTTCTTCCACTGTACTATCTGGCAAGATGCACACAAGTACACATGACAGAATCATCTTCAAAACTAAAAACAGAATAAATCATCACGAAGTGTCATGGAATAAAATATGGAATCAAATATGTTCATTGCTGTAGCAGCCGCTTTTGTTCTGTGGCTACTCATGTACTAGAACGTGTCATTCATGCTGCTCTACATGCCTTTGGCAATGGCCCTGTTCTCTGTCAAATCCAGAGTCCACACAACAACTCAGCCCCATTCCAGCCGCCACGACCTACCGCAAGGAAGGCCTCCTTGCCACACCGGCTTAAGAACCTGGCTTCCTGTTTTGCTGATTACTACCTGTACCGTCTGTCCATAACGCCATCACACCACTTAAGGAATTTCGTTTACCGTCACGTATGTAATATGAAAATGGCAAGTGATTCCGTCATCTACTACGCCACGGAGCTGAGAGATCCCTCCAAAATTAGCATTGGGCATCACAGCGTTATTGGCGACCATTCCATACTTGATGGAAGAAACGGCATAGTAATAGGCAACAATGTCGTGCTTGCTACAAATGTCAGGATATGGACAGAGCAGCACGACCACAGAAATCCCTGGTTCAGATGCTCAACGTAATCGCACGGGCCAGTGAGAATCGGCGACAGGGCATGGATAGGATCACACGCCATTATTCTGCATAGCGTCAGCATAGGAGAAGGAGCTGTTGTCGCCGCAGGTGCTGTCGTTACACACGACATACCTCCATACACCATAGTAGCCGGCATACCAGCTAAACAGGTTGGCAATCGCACAAATGACCTGCGCTACACGGTGGACAACATACACCGCTCATTTATATGACTGGTGATACAACTCCTTGTACACATCATAGACTTGACGAGCATTGTGCCCTGACGTAAATAAAGCCAACGCCCTGTTTCGTCCCTTTGTTCCAAACGCGACAGTTTTGTCACGATCATCTATGAGCATCTGCATCTTCAAGGAAAGATCATGGCAATCTCCAAGTCTGTAGATAAGACCAGTTTGTCCATCCTCAACAATCTCGCAGTTGGCACCAGAGTCCGATGCTATAACGGCCATGCCATGCATCATATACTCCACAGTCACCCGCCCAAAAGCCTCGTTGTATGATAGCATCAGACCTACGTCCATCTCATCAAGCAAGGCATTCACGTCGCTTCTCTCACCCAAGAACGTCACATAGCTGGACAAACCGCGTTCCTTCATATAAGAGTGCAATGCGGTGGCATAGTCCGACATGCCCTTCCCTATCAACGTCAAGTGAAAGTTTGTGATCCCTCTTTCATTGACAAGCACATTTACGGCCTGAAGAGCCTCCATCTGGTTCTTTTGCTCTGTCAGCAATCCAACAAGACAGAATCTTACAACACCATGTGGCGTACAGGACCTGTTCACGGATGCAGGGACCATGATTCCGTTATAAACTAGGCGTATCTTGCCTTTGTTCACAATACGCCCATAGTACTCAACAACCGCATTCGAGATTGCTATAAGCACATCGGCCTTCGAATAAATCCAACTCTCATATTTGCGCCCTAGTAACGATGCCATTCCAATGCCAAGCGAGCCAAATTCACGCAAATGCCACACGTGCGGCACCTTCATCCATCTGCTGATATATGCACCTATACTTATCACACTGCCGTTAGAGTGAACCATGTCGTACCCCCCGTGTCTCAACCGCAAATACGCCATTGGATAGCAAAAGATGTTGGCCATGCAACAGAGAAACGACTTGAGACACCTCTTGTTCTTGAACCAATAATAACGTATCGAAATACACTCAATATTATATTCCGCACACTCCTTACCAATATTCCATTCGGCATATTCAGGTGTCACACGGGGCATCACCACAGTGGGAATGATGCCATAGCGTGCCCTCAGCTCAAGAATAAGACGCAGCATAGAGTGATTGGCTCCCCCCATTGCCACTGTGTGGGTAACAAATAATACTCGTATGTTTTTCATTTATGTGTACATGTTTCTTGTGTATCGTCGGCAAAATTACACATTTTATAATATCTGAGCAAATTTAATAGCCTCCATTTTTTCTTTGAATGAAATGTCATTTCCCTTGCGCTCAACAATGATAAAGAAATGAGTATTTTCTTTTGGTAGTTTCTTTTGGTTCTTTCAGCAGAAATATATACCTTTGCAAAAAATATCATCATATGAACAACATCAAAATAGCCGCAATACTTACCGTTTTTAACCGTCGGCAAAAAACGCTCTCTTGCCTACAGCATTTGTTTGCTGCTGTACAGGCATACAACTCATCAGACGACAGAAAAGGCAGCATGGCCGTGGTAGTTTACCTGACCGATGACGGAAGTTCCGACGGAACAGCGGATGCCATCGGAAAGACTTTCCCAACACAGGATATCCACATCTTACACGGCACAGGCAACCTGTTTTGGGCTGGTGGCATGCGGCTGGCGTGGCAAGAAGCCATCGACAGTGGCATTGCATGGGACTACTATCTGCTTCTGAACAACGATACATACGTCTATGACAACTTATTTATGGAACTCTTCGCAGCAGACGAATATGGCATGCAGCAAAAGTGCAGGCACGGCATCAGTTCCGGCATTGTCTGTGAAATAAAGGACAAAGGACACATCATTTACGGCGGCTTCAACTTCGCTAACAGAACCAAAGGCCGTCACGAGGTGGTGAAACCCACAGGGCGACCACAACAAGTTGACTTGGTATCTGGCAACATCCTGCTTGTACATAAGACCGTAGTGGACACCATCGGCATCTTCTACAATGGCTTCCACCACGACCTTGCCGACCATGACTACAACATGACAGCGCTACGCCATGACATTCCAGTCGCTGTCACACCTGACGTGTGCGGCGAATGTGAATTTGACCACGACACAGATTCACAGGACGCCAAGCGTCTGGTTAGCATGACACTGAGTGAGCGCAAGAAATACCTCAACACACCAACACGCTCTGACCACGATTATCTACTGCTTATCAGGCGCCAGTTACCAATGCGCTATCCCATGACACTGCTGCTGCGCAACGTCAGACTTTACTGGCCGTCACTATACTATCACATCACTCGTCTCAGAGGCGTATATAAAGACAATTAAACAAAAAACTGTATGCCGGACTAAGTGTCAAGATTGCTTACTGCTTACTATGATCTCTGACACAATAAAAAGGCAGATATAGCGTTTTTAAGGAAAAGAATAGACTAAGCCAAGAGTCTGGTATAGCAGTGAGCAGCGTACGCCACGCGCCATTCTCGGTGTATAAAGGCAGCCAAATGAAGGAGAGAAGAACTGTACTGTTCGTCGGTTTCAAGCGCCACAGCAGCATCCTGATAGGTGGCGGCATTGCCAATCAGAGATGTATGAAAGCTCTGAGGACACTCTTCGGTCCTGAGAATGTTGGGGAGCACTACATTCTTGACGAGGCTGAGGGGCGTTCGCTGTTGAGCTATGCCTATGCAGTGCCACTCTTCCTTTTCGACTACCACAACGGACTGACGCCTAAAAAGGTCAGACAAATAGTAACCAAGGCCAAAGGCTACGACTACGTATTCCTATCTACCAGCGTCATTGGGCTGATAGCAAAGAAACTGAAGGAAGACGGCTATCAAGGCAAAATCATCACCCACTATCACAACGTGGAGAGCATCTACTACGACGCACAGATGCCACGGTGGCTACCAGGACGACAGGTCGTTGTGCGCAGTGCCGCCCACAACGATGAGTATGGCTGCAAATACTCAGACAAGGTGCTTACGCTGAGCCAACGAGACTCTGACTACCTGAAAAAGAAATATGGCCGCGGAGCCGACATAATATGCAGCGTAGCCATGGAAGACAAATTCCAGCCTGTTGACAAACATACCTTGACGGGGCAGCAGCCTACATGCCTCTTCATTGGAGCCTATTCCAAGCCCAACAATGATGGGGTGCTGTTCTTTGTCAACGAGGTGATGCCACACGTGAATGTACGTTTCAGGGTGGTTGGCCGTAATATGAGGCAACTGAAAGATGAACACAAATGCATGAAAGACATAGAGGTTGTCAGCGATGCCTTGGACCTGCGCCCGTACTTCGAGGATGCCGACTTTATGATTCTGCCCATATTCTCTGGCAGCGGCATGAAGATAAAGACCTGCGAGTCGCTGATGTATGGCAAGAACATCCTTGGCAGCGATGAAAGCTTCGAGGGCTACACGCTCGACACCGACAAGGTGGGGGGCCGCTGCAACACTGCAGCAGAATACATCAACCGAATAAACCAATTTGCTGCCCAGCCAATACCAAAGTTCAACAGCTACTCACGCGATATCTTCCTAAAATACCACTCAGCAGAGCGATACAATGCTGACCTATCAACCGTGTTTGTGTAGTAACACAAGTTTACAAAAAATCACAACACAGGACAAGAACCTATGCAAATTAACCACGCAGGTAGGAAGACAGCAGAACGTCAGCAAAGGAAAGGGCTGGTGTCCATTATCATGCCTATGCACGACTCAGAGCAGTTTGTCGCAGAGGCCATTGAGTCTGTCATTGCACAAACATATCAGCACTGGGAACTACTCATCATTGACGACAACAGCCAGGACAGGTCATACCAAATAGCAAAGAAATACACAGCAAAGGATGAACGTATCTCTCTCTACACCAACCACGAGCACACAGGTCTGCCAGGCACCCCGCGAAACCTGGGCATTACAAAGTCCAGAGGAGAATACATAGCCTTCCTTGACAGCGACGACGTATGGCTGCCAGAAAAGCTGACCCAACAACTACCGTTCTTCAAGGACAACCGAACGGCGGTGGTATTCTCCGACTATGAGAAGATTGACGAACACAGCCGACGTGCCGCACGTATCATCAAGGCCCCACGTTACACCGACTACCAGCAGCTGCTATACAGCAATGTCATTGGAAACCTGACTGGCATCTTCAGTGTGAAAAAAGTGGGAAAGAACTATTTCCGCGACATTCATCACGAAGACTACGCCTTCTGGCTGTCGATATTGAAGCAGGGGCATATAGCACGGAGTACAGAGACCATCACCGCCCTCTACCGCGAACGTTCCAACTCGGTGTCGGCTCACAAGTGGCGCAACCTGGGCTGGCAGTGGCACATCTACCGCAAGATAGAACACATCAGCTGGCTGCGCTCTGCACAGTATTTCGTTGTTTACTGCGTAAAGGGTTTCCTGAAGAACATAGTATAGGGACTACTCTGTCGCAAAAAAGCCGCCCCTATCTTCTCTGCCACACCCTGACCCAGTCAAACTGTGTCTCATAGACAAAGTCCAGGTCTGGCATTCCTGCCCACTCTCCAGGAAAAGCAATGCTTTGGTTTAGGATTATGTAGAAGGGATGGTCGAAGGGCCATTGTCCGTTGGCAAGGGCTGTCTCGTCTGTCGATTTGTCGTAGTGGCCGCACACCTCTCCGTCAACAGTCCATACAATACTATCGGCTGTCCACTCCACACCATATACATGCCAGCGTTCCACATTGTCAACGACCTTGTAGAAATGGTTGCGCGGTATGATATGCTTCAGCCGCAGTGTCCAGTTGGTGTGCAAGGTAAAATAGACGTCGTCATGGTCGCCTACAGTTTCGAAGATGTCAATCTCACCGCCAGCGGGATGCGACTCGGCAGGAGGCTGTGGCATCAGCCATATCGCAGGGAAATTGCCTTGGTGGCGCTTTGTCCGGGCCCTCACCTCTATCTTACCATACTGGAATGAGAACTTGTTCATTGTTTCCACAGCCCCAGTCAGCATCACTGCCGTGTCTGCCGGAGCCTCGGTGTTTCTGATGGCTCTACATATCAGCTTGCCGCGCCTGATGAAGGCCACGCTTCTTGAATCTGCTATCCAGCGGTTCCACCTGCTGGTGCCTCGCGGCGAGCAGCTCCACAGCTCAGGATTGGGCCTACTGCCTTTTTTCCCATTGAAGTTCTCTTCAAATACAAGCACATAGTCCTTATCTTGTGCTCTTAGGGCACCGCTGTCAGCGAGCTGGCACAGCAGGCATAGTGCAAAACATATCCATTTGCGCATAAACAGCTTCAGTATTTACGAAGGTTCACAGTGATACTATCTGACCTCAGCACCAGCCTGTCATCCGTAAGCATGATGACCTTGAAACGCTCTTCCAGGGCATTGATACCAAAGGGCTGCAATTCACGGACATCAGTCACCACCACATCACCGCGCTCGCGATCCAGCAAGCACGGATTGGTCAGTAACAGGCTGTCGCCTGTGAAACGGAAGGTAAAGAAATAGTCGCAAATGAAATAGGTAACATCTCGCACCTCCATCATGTCACCCTGGAACGCCCATGCCAATTGTGAATGCCTCATATCCGTGGTACGTCCTGTGCTTAACGTGTCTATGCTGTACATCTGCCATAGTCCGTCAAGCTTTCCATTGTCAGAACGCTCAACCGAGCAGGCCACAGTCAGCATAATGCATACTGCAGCTATAATTTGAAAGCTGAAAATTGAAAATTGAAAATTCTTCATTTCCATTGTCTTATTATTGTCAGTTGCAGTCCAGTATTGTCACCGTATATCTCACCTCTGTCCATGGCTACAGCCAAGCGTGCGCCCCAGCCTTTCAGCCTGCTGCGATTACTGAAGCTATAACTGCACTCGGCCATTAGACTCACATCCTCGCGCGGGTCGGGATACATATATGTATAAGTGCCCCACCCTCGCTGCCACGTGGCCAGCACGCGGTAGTGCATTCCCTTCACGGGATTGCCGCTCAGTCCCACATGCCATGCACGAAAACGACTGTTGCGAACCTCTATGACCCCATCGTCATTGTACAGTGGCGACAGATAGAGCGGATTACCCATCACCATGCCCCAGTGTTGCCAACCTGTATATATGTTATGATTGTAGTACTTGTCGCGCCCTGTTATCTGCACGCTGCTCAACGGGGTGTGGTCGTGATAAACAGGGCCGCTCTGATAGCGTGTGGTGAGATACTCCACCACGACATTGCTGAGCCACGGCACTTGCTTCAGCTGCACCTCTGCCCCTACCATGAAATCCTTGAAATCATATACAAAAATTTTATTGGCAGAGCGGGTGTTCCATTGGGCGCCCTCGCCATAGCCGGCAGCGCCAGTCTGCAACATTGACGACTGGTCTTCGAAGAAATGCTCACCATAGACAGACAGCTTCCACCGGCTGAAGTCCATATTCAGTCGTGCCAGCCATGCCCCCAGGTGGTTGCCGCCACTGTTATGGTAGTTGCCGTCAGTTAGGTCGTTGCCGCCACCTGGTATCACGGCATGCAGCAGAGCGCCCATGCCTTGCTCATTATCGTACCAAGCCCAACCTGTACTGTCGTGTTGCCATGTGCTGCCACCAAACTGTGTAGCCATCTCCAATCCGCCTTCAAAGGTTATGTTCTTCGGTCCGATACGAAGGTATCCAGCCTTTGTGTGCAGCATCGTGTGCTTGGTGTAGCGGTGCCGCTGTTGTGTGAAGTTCTGCTGCCATCGGTCGTCGGTTGTAACGCCAAGTGCGATGTGTCCTTTCAGCGCTATCCATCCCTTAATCCCAGGTATGACCCAATAATCAGGCAAGGCAAGCCGCACCTGGGGCACAGGGCGGGCATTGATGCCCAGGGCCTGAGACCCACTGCTCAACTCCTGATTCTTCAGCTCCATGGGCTGCTCCTTTGCACCCACGGTCAACACCCCCTTCAGCCAGCAAGCCTCTATAAAAGCCTGTTGCACAACAAAGCGACTGGTGAAACCGTCGGCCACCGCTAAATCGAGTCCATAGCCAATACCCCAGCGTCGATTACCGTCGGCACTCAGCTGGCGCGACACCGTTCCACGCACATATCCGCCCCATGTTTCCAGCGTACTCAGTCCATAGCGGTTGGCCGTAAGCCACAGTGGAGCGTGGTCGCCATTGGCCACCGTGGCCTGCGCTTCCACGCGCCAGACTAAACTATCTGCCAGCCGTTCCAGTCCTTCACCTGCCATAGCTGGCAGAGCCTGCATGCACATGCAGACAACAGCCATCGCCACATAACGCCATTTTACCATATATATTTGATTGTCTATTTCTTTACAGGGTCGGTAGTCAGGCCACAGCCGAGCTTCTTGAAAATCTTCCGGTCAACCTCAGACAGCATGACCGTGGCATGTACCTGACAACCGTCGAGCAGCGGCAGCGTGTCCAAAGCACGGCGGCAGTTGTCATCGGTCTGGGAAAGCACGGCCAGCGCCACCAGAACCTCATCGGTGTGCAGACGCGGATTGTTGCCATGCAGCATTGAGGTTTTCATGCGCTGTATGGGTTCTATCATCTGCTGCGGAATGAGTTTCAACTCATGGTCTATATTGGCCAGATGCTTGGTAGCATTGAGCAGCAGAGCGGCCGACGGGCCAAGCAGGGCTGATGTTTCGCTGGTAATCAGCGTACCGTCGGCCAGCTCTATAGCAGCCGACGGCGAGCCAGAACGCAGCTTGCGCTCGTAGGCAGCCACCGTGCAGCGACGGTCTGCCGTAGAAAGCTTCATCTGCTTCATCAGCAAAGCCAGCTTGTTCACCTCATGGTCATTGTTACGGCCGTCGGTCATGTTGCATAGGGCGGTGTAGTATCGACGCACTATCTCCTGGCGAGAGGCCTCACTGCACGCTTCATCGTCGCTGATACAGAAGCCCGCCATGTTGACCCCCATATCGGTTGGGCTCTTGTATGGACTCTCGCCATAGATACCCTCAAAGATAGCATTCAGTACAGGGAATATCTCTATGTCACGATTATAGTTGACCGTGGTCTTGCCGTATGCCTCCAGATGGAACGGGTCTATCATATTCACGTCGTTCAAGTCGGCCGTAGCAGCTTCGTATGCCACATTGACCGGATGCTTAAGGGCGATATTCCATATTGGGAAAGTCTCAAACTTAGCGTATCCTGCCTTCACACCACGCCTGTTCTCATTGTACAACTGCGACAGGCATACCGCCATCTTGCCAGAGCCGGGCCCCGGTGCCGTCACCACCACCAGGCGGCGTGTAGTCTCCACGAACTCGTTCTTGCCGAAGCCTGCGTCAGAGTCTATCAGTTCCACATTTGTTGGATAGCCCTCTATCATGTAGTGATAATACACCTTCACCTCGCCCAGCCTCTCTAACCTCTCGCGGAAAGCGATGGCCGAATGCTGACCATTGAAGTGCGTTATTACCACGCTCGACACGTAGAGCCCGCGCTGGGTGAAGACATCGCGCAGACGCAACACGTCCATGTCGTATGTTATACCTAAGTCGCCACGCATCTTGTTGCGCTCTATGTCATCGGCACTGATTACAATTACTATCTCGGCATCGTCGCGCAGTTGCATCAGCATTTTCAGTTTGCTGTCTGGATGGAAGCCAGGCAACACGCGAGAAGCATGATAGTCGTCATAGAGTTTGCCACCAAACTCCAAGTACAGTTTGTCGTCAAACATAGCGATACGCTCCTTGATATGCTCCGACTGTATGCGGAGATACTTCTCGTTGTCAAATCCTAATTTCATATTACTAATCCCTATTATCTGTATTCATAAAAATCGGGTGCAAATTTAGATAAAATATTCGATATTATAAGCCTGTCGAGTTAAAAATGTGAACAAATTGCCCCGAAAAGTTAGCTGAATAGAATGTACCGTGCATAAAAGCCAACATACAAACAGCAAGGGAGCCGGGCGACAAGCGTCGTCCGGCTCCCTCTCTGTAAAAAAATAGGCGGCTTCCTACTCTCCCGCATTGCATTGCAGTACCATCGGCGTAAACGGGCTTAACTTCTCTGTTCGGAATGGGAAGAGGTGGAACCCCGTCACAATAGCCACCTTGATGTAAGGCTTGACATCTTCGACACAAGAGCTGAAGGAGGACAACTCGCCGCGAACGGAGCGACTCTCCGCACTTCGACACCTGAAAGAATGACCCACGCATGCTTGCGACACCCCACGCACCCCGCGGACATAACTGACCGCAAGGGGGGGGAGCCTTCGCCGGAAAAGCGTTCGGGCAATTAGTACGGCTCGGCTTTGACGTCGCCGTCTTTACACCTGCCGCCTATCAACGTCCTCGTCTAGGACGACCCTCAAAGGAGTTCTCATCTTCAGGCTGGCTTCGCGCTTAGATGCTTTCAGCGCTTATCCAATCCCGACGCGGATACCCGGCGGTGCACCTGGCGGCACAACCGGCAAACCGGAGGTCGGTCAACCACGGTCCTCTCGTACTAGTGGCCGGACCCGGCAAAACTCCAACGCCCACGATAGATAGAGACCGAACTGTCTCACGACGTTCTGAACCCAGCTCGCGTGCCACTTTAATGGGCGAACAGCCCAACCCTTGGGACCTTCTCCAGCCCCAGGATGTGACGAGCCGACATCGAGG
>FLNV01002269.1_pt1 | contig 22626 bp, 19 predicted proteins | sample 1140351 | NCBI WGS metagenome assembly FLNV01 (sample SAMEA3878207, study PRJEB12797) | bioreactor metagenome | biome: Moose rumen | place: Sweden | collected 2011-10
TTTTAAATAGTACTTGATATTAACTCGTTTATTGTTAACTGCCATGTAATGCTCAGAACTACTTACAGAAATGGATCAGACCAAGCCAATCCGAAGTCATTTCTTGTTGTTGCCAAGTTTCCTTTGTTCACGTTCAAATTGCTCAAGGAAATGAATCTCTACAGGTGTCAATTCATTCTTGGTGCGTTCTTTGAACTTATCGTATTCCCCGTCAGCTTTTGCCTTGGCTATTTGGGCTGATATGCGTCCGGCATGTGTCAAGATGTCCTTACGTGATATACGCAGGAAGTCATCGAGAATTGCAATCCAATCCTTCATGTACATTGGGCGATGCTCTTCTGCCTGAAGTTCTGCAAAGTCGAGATAGAGGCTGACGATGCGGTTAAGTGTTGAAATCTCCTCTTGTGATAGGTAGTTCTTGGCTATCTCTGCATCTGTTTTCTTTGGTAAGGCTCCTGTCCAGGTAGTTAGACCCATGAAGTCTTTTTGAGCATCAGCACGGTCAAAGATGATTTCCGCTGCCGTATGTCCATGTACAGCATAGTGCATCTTGTTCTGTACGGTCTTGAAAAACTCTTGGGTCATCTCAACTCTTGGATCGTAGTCGATACTAAGAGCATATATTTCCAGAACCTTACGATAGAAAACCTTCTCCGATGACCGAATATCACGAATGCGAGCCAACAGTTCATCGAAATAATTACCACCGCCAGCCCTTTTCAAAAGGTCATCATTCAAGGCAAACCCTTTTACGATATATTCCTTCAAGACCCTCGTAGCCCACATGCGAAACTGAACACCTCGATAGGAATGTACACGGTAGCCTACGCTGATAATCATGTCGAGGTTATAGAAAGCGATATCCCTTTCTACCTCCCTTTTTCCTTCTGTTTGAACTGTTGCAAAAAACGCAACTGTTGAATCGGCATTTAGTTCCCCTTCCTCGAACACATTCTTGATATGTCTTGAAATAGTTGACTTATTGCGCTGAAATAACTCAGCCATCTGGTCAAGGCTGAGCCACACAGTCTCTCCCTGCAACGTAACCTCTATGCGTGACTCTCCGTCTGGGGTCTGATAGAGCAATATTTGTCCTTTGTCTTTATCCATATTATATTTTTACAATCTGTATCTGTCTTTTATTAATGGAACAAAATCGCGCAGAACACTGGATTGAATAACATAGCCAAGATTGATTAACACTTGGGTCTCTGAATATACTTTTTGGTAAGATGTCGGTATTACTTCAACTTTCAAATCACCTTGTATCGTTTGTTGAGGGCCTCCCCATAAAATACCCAATAAATACATACGGCTTTGACCAATATTAATATTTCCGTGCTTATCAGAATACTGTCCTTTATTGTATAGAATTATTGGAGAACCACTTGAACCAGGAAAACAAGCTGCATCAATTACAAATTCACGCTTTCCATTATGGCATAAATTGATATCTGTAGCCATAATTCCACGCCTAACGATAGGCATATTATGTATAGAGTCCCATAACCCATTAGGGTAACCAATCATTAAAATGTCTTCAGCTATATCTATGTCTTGAAGTTGTTCTTGGCTTGGAATAAGTTTGTCTTCAAAGGCCTTAAAGAATAAATGCTTGTGTAAATGTTCTAATGCAAAATTTAATGAGTATGTTATTGACATTACGCATAAGTCAATATTGTTGTCGGGATGCATTAGCCATGCATCCTCAAAATCTGTAGTTGTAATTCTTACATGTTGCGTATATAAAGGAAAATTGTTGCCATCGTCTTCGGTCATAAAGAAAGTTCCTTCTTTCATTTTTCTAACAACATGTTTATTAGTAACAATAAATGGCATTGTTTTCCCATCTATGCTGAAATTAAAGAAAAACCCCGTACCTGTACTGATAGATGTATCATTTTTCGCTTCAATTCTTATAGTACTAAAGCATAATTGTTCAATTGTTGAGAGATTTCGTCTATTCTCCATATTCATAACAGAGTTCGTTCATTAGTTTAATTATATTCTCGATAAAGGCGATTTCATCAAAAGTGAGATTGTATTTTAAATAGAGTCTTGCATTATTCTGTTTGTGACTATTTGAAAATTCTTCCTGCAAATGTATCTGTATAAGTCCGCAAGAAATTCAGACGGATTGGAACATATTCGGTTAGGCTTTGTAGGTACTCCAGTTCAAAAACTAATCGAGGGTCAATGTCATTACTCTTAGGATGAATTTCCGCCTTCGTACCAATACGAGCAATACGAATGAGATAGAGGTCACGCACACCTTTGCCTTTAATGTAGGGCATAAAATAATATAGCTTGTTTAGTGCAATCGTTGAAGGGAAAGAATGTATTTTGCCTGTATAGTAAATCTTTGTCGGCTCTTCTTTCAAGAAATATTCCTCATTATCAGATTTTACATAGCCAACTAGCAAATGCTTTGTCTTGTCAAGTGTAAATGTCTTCTTCGGACGGTTTACAACTAAATTCATCTTCTCGTCCGCAAACAATCCCAAGTCTAGCATGGGCTTTGAATCACGCAATATATGTATCGGGCGAGATGAAACAGGTTCTTCGTCATATATGAAACGATATAGACTCTTTCCTATCTGCTCAATAATCCCACAAACAAGGGCATTACCCATCAAGAAAGCTCGACGACCGTCAGAGACTTCTTGATGAAAAGTGTGGTTGTCCGGAAACATATTCAGACGTTCCAACTCAATAGGGATTAAACGACGATAACGGCCAGATGGTGTCCGTACCACATGTTTGAACCGAGAGGGAGCTGTGCCTCCCTCACCTGTAATCATGGTGCGGGAAGGCTTATCCAAATAATCGGGGAAAGCCATTCCTCCTTCTGAAAAGACATACTCAAAGCCTTCTTTGGAAACTCGCTTTATCTTTTTTGCCCCCTTCTCATATTGCCATTTGGGCAAATCTTCCTCAGAGATAAAGAATTCTTCTGGCACAAAAGATTCATCCACAAGATTTCCACCTAATGTTTGGCAAGGACCATCATAAACAGCTTCAGCCTCAATGGAAAAAACTTTGCGATTCATCATCATTCCAGCATTACCAAATGGACTATCCTTTTTTCCTTTATTAAAGTTTGCCGAAACGTCTTGAATTGAGCCTTCAATATTAAAAATGGAAAGTGTGTTCTCCTTTACTCTAAATGGGAATGCCTGAGCCATCACACCGTCAAATTCTACCCAATCCTCCATCTGATCAATCTTCTGGGCGACTTTAGAGTTCTGTCTGTAACCGACGATGTAAGTTCTTCGCCTGCGTTGAGGCATTCCATAGTCGGCGGCGTTAATGATACGCCATTCAACTATATATCCCAAATCTGCTAACGATGCAAGGATAATAGCGAAATCACGCCCCCGTTGTGTCGCAGGTGAATTAAGTAGACGGTCAACGTTCTCAAAAAAGATATATTGAGGTCGATTATCCCCCTTCTCTTGAAGGATACGATAAATTTGCCACCAAAGCACTCCTTTCTTGCCCTCAATACCTCCAGACTTACTCAACGTGGCAGCAACAGAATAGTCCTGGCACGGAAATCCGCCCACAAGCAAATCGTGATCAGGAATTTCAGCTGTCTGCACGAGATTAATGTCTTTATTTGAATGTCCCTTTGAACCAAACCTTGCTCTATATACCAATGAAGCATCTTGATGCTGGGTAGAAGGCTCCCACTGATTATTCCAAATAGTTTCGTAGACATCAGACGCACCTTCAAGTCCGATGCGGAAACCACCCACGCCAGCAAATAATTCTACTACACGAATCTTATGTTGTTCTTTATTCATTATTCTTTTTTTTGCTATTTTTACCAATATGTGGTTCCACAATTTTCAGTATATAATCATTGTTTAACCAAAAACACTTAGGCTGTACTCTTATTCCTTGTGGCGTTAATACAGTCTGACCTTTAGTACCATGAGGTCGAACATGACAAATATCATGTTTTTTAGTTGTTATGAAATTATTGTAATCTCCACTCTTAACTTTCTGTTTTGTATCTATCCACAATTCCTCTGTAACTTCTAAATCAGAATGAGGCATATTCCAGAAAAAGACTTTCTCAAGTTTCATGTGTTGTTTTTTGTCATCTGATGACTTGCGAAAAACTACGAAAAAGAACTTCGCAGATAACAATTTGTACCAATCTGATTCCTCCCACTCTTGATTCACTATATCAACAAATCTAATGTAAGGAAAAGACATAGATTCCACTACAAAATCTCGATTGGCTTCTAGAGTAATAGTTTTTAATTCTATATCAGCATTCTCAAATTCCTGTATTTTCTTTGACTTCACTCTGAAAATGGCTCTGCAAACATGATATGCCAAATCCTTAGAGGCGTAATTTAAATCCACATAAAACATCTCACTTATTTGAGCAATGGTTTTTCCATAGAATGGTTTCATTTTCCTTTCTATAAGTTGCTCAAAAGTCTCTCCTTTCTTATATGCTTTCAAACTTTTTACAATACTGTCATTTGAATATTTCTTTTGAAGTGTTTTTAATCTTTTGGGAGACAGATTTAACTGATGAATAATATTTGATTCAAGATAAGATGAAACTATAATCTTGTTTATGTAACCTTGTTTAAGAGAGTATGCTCTTTGTTGAGCGGGTATTTCACTATTATATTGCTGTCTCATTTCCGCACCTGCTTTACTTCCCTTCATGCATGCAGCAAGATAAAAAGTCAAGCCTTCTGACAACTCATCAGCTTTTCCCTTAATAATAAATGAATGTATTGTATTCCAGTCGTCTTTAATAATTTTCAAATCTTCATCAGGAAATTTCCATGTACGTATAAGTTTGAAAAGCATATCAACAGGATCTACTCCTGATTCATGTAGGTAAAACATCAAAAGCAGAAATTTGTTCTTATGCCAGAAACTACTTGTCTCGAAATTTTTATCTGCTTCTTCTATATAATTAATGATATTCAACACAAGGCGTTCTTTCGAAGCCATGCTATTGTCTTTTAACAACTTCAGTGGCGTACACTTCAGTTCTAAGCCTGCTCCAGCGAAATCAGGTTCTGCCTCAGAGTTTGGTTCATATTCATAATGGTAATATTCCACAGAATTCCCCAAACCACCTTTTCCGTTAAATATCTTTGCGTCAGGATGCAATTCTCTCAGCGAATGTCCAAGCAGTAACATTCCATAATCAACAATGGACTCTGCTGATTCAGAATTATATGGTAAATCTTGTTTGTTATTCATAATAATTATATTATATAAGCGACAAAACGTTACTATTTGGTGTCATCATATTCATATGCGACTCTATAAACTTACAGGCACAAGCCCTTATTTGTTAATACTCTCGTTCGCTTTTTGTTGACACCAATAGTTCTTTCACATCCACATCCAAAATGGTTGCAATCTCATTCAATTGTGTGATGGACGGTTGCACCTTATTAGCGCACCATCTGGAAACGGTGTTCTCTGACTTCCCAAGCTGTTCTGATAGCCAGCGATTGGTCTTCCCTTGTTCTGCTAAAGCTGCCTTCAGCCGATTTAGCATCACGTTCTGTTGATTGTTCGACATAATTCTATGATTATTTTGCTGCAAATATACAAAATCTTTCGCATATAAAAAAAAGGTTTGCTGATTTTTTGCAATAATACTTACCTAAACCATAGGTTTGTCCTAACTAAACCATAAGGTTATGAGACACCAACAATAATCGAAAAGGTTTCCACCGTGGGAACGAGGAGATTGACGGCATTCAAGAAAACACCTACCACCTACCTCTAACGCGCTGAAACCACGATGCACAAAGTGTTTGAGGCACGGTAGGTGTTGCCCTAACACCTACCTGACACCTACCTAACACCTACCTCATCACCTACCTACGAAATAAAATGCCGTTTCTCCCCAAGAGAAGTGCCGTTTCTCTCCAAGAGAAGTGCCGTTTCTCCCCAAGAGAAGTGGCACTTCTCCTTACTCAAAGTGCCACTTTGCTGTACTAAAAGTGCCGTTTTCACTACCGAAACATGCCACTTAGCCAGCCAAATATGCCACTTTCGCAGTCTAAACCATGCTATTTACGAGCCATTAGTCACCTCATCAGGTAGGTGTTGAGGTAGGTGTTAGGTAGGTCATAGGTAGGTGTTAGGGCAACACCTACCGTGCCCGAAACCCAGTGTGCATCGGCGTTTCAGACGTTTGGAGGTAGGTGTTTGCTATTTTTGACGAAACTCTGCTTTATTCTACGCAAGCCAGATTGGTCTTGAGCTGCTCAACGGAGCTGGCACCGACAAGGACGGAGGTGACACCCTGCTGCCGGAGCACCCAACGGAGGGCGTTGGCGGCAATGGTGCGGCCCTCGGCCTCAGCCTCTGCCTTCAGCTGACGGAGATAGTCCATCATGTCAGGCGTGAGTCGGTCAGCTGTGAGGAACTTACCTTTCGCCATGCGCGAGTCAGCTGGTATGCCGTCGAGGTAACGGTTGGTGAGCAGGCCCTGTGCCAGTGGCGAGAAGGCGATGAAGCCTATGCCCTGCTCGTGGCAGAAGCGGAGGATGCCCTGGTCAATGGGCTCACGGTTGAGGCGGTTGAGGCGTCCCTGATAGATGAGCAGCGGCACGTCACGCTGGCGCAGATACTCCGTGGCGAACTTCAGCGGCTCCAAGGGCCAGTTGCTGATGCCGACATAGAGGGCCTTGCCGGCACGGACAATGTCAACAAGTGCCTGCAGCGTCTCTTCCATGGGTGTGTCAGGGTCGAAGCGGTGACTGTAGAAGAGGTCCACATAGTCCAGGTGCATGCGTCGGAGGCTCTGGTCGAGGCTGGCCATGAGGTATTTGCGTGAACCGTGGTCGCCGTAGGGACCGGGCCACATGTCGTAACCGGCCTTGGTAGAGATGAACAGTTCGTCGCGGTAGGGTCGGAAGTCGTCATCCATGAGCCGGCCCATGGTCTCCTCAGCCGAGCCATAGACGGGGCCATAGTTGTTGGCCAGGTCGAAGTGGGTGATGCCGTGGTCGAAGGCGTAGTGCGTAATGGCCCGGCTACGCTCGTAGGGGTCAACACTTCCGAAGTTATGCCAGAAACCGAGGCTCACTTTGGGTAGCAGCACGCCACTGCGTCCACAGCGTGTAAACATGTTCTCTGCGCCATCATAGCGGTGCTCGTCAGCACGGTAAAGTCCTTTTAAGTCCATATTTTTCATTTATTTAAGTTGGGCGTTATAGAGGGGACAGGAGTTACTAAGCCAGCCCCATTTCGCGGGCTTTCTGCTGTAGCAGCTGCATGAGCGGCTCGCGCTCGTTAGGCACCCGGTTGTCGAGCACGGCGTCCTTCAGCGTCTGCTTGAGGATGCCCACCTCACGGCTGGGTTTCAGGTTGAACAGCTGCATAATCTCATTACCGTCGATGACGGGCTGCAGCAGGCGCACATAGTCCTTGTCCTTGAGGTCGGCCAGCTTTTCGCGCACCATGCGGAAGTTCTCCAGGAAGATTTTCTTGCGCACCTCGTTCTTACTGGTGATGTCGGCCTCGCAGAGCGTCATCAGGTCATCGATGTCGTCACCCGCATCGTTCAGCAGACGGCGCACGGCGGAGTCGGTCACCTCGTTGTCGGCAATGGCGATGGGGCGCATGTGCAGGTCAACGAGCTTCTGTACGTACTTCATCTTAGCATCCATGGGCAGTGACAACCTACGGAATATCTGGGGCACCATCTTGGCCCCCACGAAGTTATGGTTATGGAACGTCCAGCCAATGGCAGGGTCCCACCGCTTGGTCTTCGTCTTCCCCACGTCGTGCAGCAGGGCGGCCCAGCGCAAGTAAAGTGAATAGTGAATAGTGAAGAGTGAAGAATTTGCTTCCGCCACACCTTTAGCGCCAGCCCTCTGACCGGCAGGAGATTCTTCACTCTTCACTCTTAATTCTTCACTCTTAACTACATTCTCCAGCACCTCCAGCGTGTGGTAGAAGTTGTTCTTATGGGCACGGCCGTTCTTCTTCTCCACAATGTCGAGTGCGGCCAGTTCGGGCAGAATGATTTGCAGGAGGCCAGCGCGCTGCAAGTACTCAAAGCCTATGCTGGGGTGCTTGGCCATCATGATTTTGTTCATCTCCACGCCAATGCGCTCTGCACTGACAATATTGATGCGGTCAGCCATGCGCTGCAGGCCTTCGAACGTCTCGTCCTCTATCTGGAAGTTCAGCTGGGTGGCAAAGCGGATGCAGCGCAGCATGCGCAGCGGGTCGTCAGAGAAGGTGACGTCGGGGTCCAGCGGCGTTGCAATAATGCCGTCCTCGAGGTCTGCCAATCCGTTGAAGGGGTCAACGAGTTCGCCGAATCGCTTCTTATTCAGGCAGATGGCCATGGCATTGATGGTAAAGTCCCTGCGGTTCTGGTCATCCTCCAGCGTGCCGTCCTCCACAATGGGCTTGCGCGAATCGTGACTGTAGCTCTCACGGCGGGCACCTACGAACTCCACTTCTCTCTCCACTCTTCCCTCTCCACTCTCCACTCTATACTTCACCTGTGCCGTTCCGAAGTTGCGGAACACGCTGAGGTGAGCCCTGCGGCCAAGGCGGCGCTTCAGCTCTTCGGCCACAACAATGCCGCTGCCTACCACCACCACGTCGATATCGTCAGAGGGACGTTCAAGGAAAATGTCACGCACATAGCCTCCCACGACATAGCATTCCAGTCCTAAGTCGTCGGCCACATCACTGATTTTATGGAATATGTCCTGGTCCAGAATCTGAGCCAGTTCTTCGTCACTATACAATTTCATGGTTGCAAAGGTACGAAGAAAAATGAGAAATGAGAAATGAGAAATGAGAAATGAGCGAGGCAATCAATAAAAAAACGTTAAATAAGCGGTTTGCGGTAACAAATTCTTCATTCTTCATTCTTCTTTCTTCATTCTTCACTAAAAAAAGTAGTACCTTTGCAAACAGAAACTAAACGAATGTAGAACATGAAGGTAAAGAAAGCGTTTATCATGCTGGCAGCCGCAGGACTACTGATGACAGCCTGCCAGACGCAGAGTCACCGTGAAGCGCAGGCCATGCTCGACAGTGCACGCATGGCCTGCGATAACCAGCGCTACCAGGAAGCCCTCAACACCATTGAGCGACTGCGTAGCCAGTATCCTGACGAGATAGAGGTGCGCAAGGAGGCACTGAGGCTGTTCCAGGATGCCTCGCTGAAAATGGCGCAGGCCGACCTGGCCCAAACCGACTCCCTGCTGCAAGCGGCCAATGCCCAGTATGAGGTGGCCAACCGAAGGGCCACGGCTAACCGTCAGGCACTGAGGGCCACAGAGGCAGAGCTTCGCCATGTCAACGAGTTGCGCAAAGTGCGCGACTCGTTGCAGGTGCGCTTCGACATGCAATGTGCTAAGATCAAGTACATACACAAGAAGCAGAAAGAATGAAATGTTAAAAAAAGTATATGGAGAGGAAAAACTCTCAACGCTCAACGCTCAACTCTCAACTTTTTAGTACCTTTGCAGCCGTTATGGCAAATGACTACAACAAAACCAACCTCCAATTCGAGCAGACCATTGCCGAATGTCGCGCACTTTTCGAGAAGAAACTGCACGACTACGGTGCTTCGTGGCGCATACTGCGTCCTACGGCGCTCACTGACCAGCTGTTCATCAAGGCCAAGCGCATACGTTCACTCGAGATAAAGAAAGAGTCGAAAGTGGGCGAAGGCATCAGACCGGAATTCGTGGCACTCATCAACTACGGCATCGTAGGACTGATACAGCTCAGCCGCGGGTTCAGTGACACGGTAGATGTGAGCAACGAAGAGGCCATGGTGCTCTACGACCAGTTTGCCAAGGAGGCTCTCGAGCTGATGAAGCGCAAGAACCACGACTACGACGAGGCGTGGCGCAGCATGCGTGTAAGCAGCTACACCGACCTGATACTGACCAAGCTTCAGCGCATTAAGGAGATGGAGGACCTGGAGGAGCATACCCTCGTCAGCGAGGGCATCGACTCCAACTACATGGACATCATCAACTATGCCGTGTTTGGAGTCATTAAGTTGAGTGAGCGGTAAGCGATGAGAAAGGTACTCGTGAACATCTGCCGTCTGGTGCTGGCTGTGACGTTCATCCTGTCAGGATTTGTCAAGGCCGTTGACCCATTGGGCACGCAGTACAAACTGAACGACTACCTCGAAGCCATGCATCTGGGAGACCTGGTGCCGCAGACGGTGACGCTAATGGGCTCTATTGCCCTGTCAACGGTAGAATTCTGCATCGGCATCTTCCTGCTCTTTGTCATATACAGGCGCCTCACATCACGCCTGGCGCTGCTCGTGATGAGCATCATGACGGTACTGACCGTCTGGATTTACATGGCCGACCCAGTGAGCGACTGTGGGTGTTTCGGCGATGCAGTAGTGCTGACCAACGGTCAGACGCTACTGAAAAACATTATTCTGCTGGCCTGTGCCGTCATTGTGGCGTGGAAGCCGCTGGACATGTTGAGGTTCATTTCACACACCAACCAGTGGATTGTCATCAACTACTCGGTGCTGTTCATCCTCTTCGTGGCTGGCTACGCGCTCTACGACCTGCCGCAGTTTGACTTCCGCCCCTATCATGTCGGAGCAAACATCAAGGAGGGCATGGAGGTGCCTGAAGGTGCAGAACAGCCACAGTTCGAGACAACGTTCATCATGGAGAAGAACGGCGAGCGACGGGAGTTCGGCATTGACAACTACCCCGACTCCACCTGGACGTACATTGACACCCGAACCGTACAGACCAAGCAGGGCTACGTGCCACCCATTCACGACTTCTCCATCACCACCCCCGAGGGTGAGGAGCTCACAGAGGAGATACTGAACGACAAGGGGTACACGCTGCTGCTCATCTCACCCCATCTGGAAGATGCCGACGACTCACAGTTCGACCTCATCAACCAGATATACGAATATGCCGAGGACAACGACTATCCGTTCTACTGTCTGACGGCGAGTGGCGAACAGGGCATCAGCCGCTGGCGCGACATCACAGGGGCGGAATATCCCTTTGCGCTGACCGACGAGACAACGCTGAAAACCATCATACGCAGCAATCCGGGGCTGCTGCTGCTCAAGGACGGCACCGTCATCCGCAAATGGAGCCATAACAGGCTGCCCGACGAATATGCCCTCAACCAGCCGCTCGAGAAGCTGGAACTGGGCCAACTGCCCGAAGACTCCGTACCGGGCAAGATTGTGGTCATACTCCTCTGGTACGTGCTGCCCCTACTGGTACTCACCATTGCCGACCGCCTGTGGGCATGGAGCCGCTGGCTGAAGAAGAAGAAAGAATCAAATAGAGTATATAACTTTTTAAAACGTAAAAACATGAGAAAGAAAATTGTTGCAGGCAACTGGAAAATGAACATGAACCTGCAGGATGGTATTGCTCTGGCAAAAGAGCTCAACGAGACACTCAAGGCTGACAAGCCCAACTGTGGTGTAGTTATCTGCACCCCGTTCATTCACCTGGCAAGCATTGCCCAGTTCCTCGACCAGGACATCATTGGTCTGGGTGCTGAGAACTGTGCTGACAAGGAGAAGGGTGCCTTCACCGGTGAGGTAAGCGCCGAGATGGTCAAGTCAACAGGTGCACAGTATGTCATCCTGGGTCACTCTGAGCGTCGTGAGTATTACAAAGAGACTCCCGAGATCCTGAAGGAGAAGGTGCTGTTGGCCCAGAAGAACGACCTGAAGGTTATCTTCTGCATCGGCGAGAGTCTGGAAGAGCGTGAGGCAGGCAAGCAGAACGAGGTAGTAAAGGCAGAGCTCGAAGGAAGCGTCTTCAACCTCTCTGAAGAAGACTTCCGTAAGATTGTCATTGCCTACGAACCCATTTGGGCTATCGGCACTGGTAAGACCGCTACCGCTGAGCAGGCAGAGGAGATTCACGCCTACATCCGCAGCATCATTGCTGAGAAGTACGGACAGGCAGTAGCCGACGACACCACCATTCTCTACGGTGGAAGTTGCAAGGCCAGCAATGCTCCTGAGCTCTTCGCAAAGCCTGACATCGACGGTGGACTCATTGGAGGTGCCAGCCTGAAGGCTGCTGACTTCAAGGGCATCATCGATGCTTGGAAAAAGTAAAAAGGTAAAAAGGTAAAGAAGTAAAAATAGTAAAAAGTAAGGACATGAACACCAACAGAAAGAAACATCAGTTTATTGAGAAGGTATTACGGTTTTTACCTTTTTACCTTTTTACTTTTTTACCTTTCAACACCACTGCACAGACGTTCCTCGACCGGCTACAACAGCCAGTGGCAGGACAAGGCACCATCACTGTACACCAGGATACGGCCATCAATCAGGTCATTCTCAATCCGCAGAGCACCCTGAAACCCGAAGACCGTCGTCCCGCTGAAACCTCCCATAACACTCCTACGAGACCTTCGTCAACGGGAACGTCAACGGGAACGTCAACGGGAACGTCAACGTCAACAACAACGTCAACGACAACGACGTCAACGTCACGCCCTGATACCACAACAACCGTCACCACCCCAACCACGGGACGCACCCGCCGAGTGGTCAACGGTTTCAGGATTCAGGCCTTCGCAGGAGGCAACAGTCGTGAAGACCGTAAGAAGGCAGAGCGTACAGCCAATGCCATACGTTCACAGTTGCCCAACGTGCCTGTATCGGCACACTTCTACCCGCCACGCTGGATATGTTACGTAGGTAGCTTCCGCACACACGAAGAAGCCGCACAGATGCTCCGCACGGTGAAGGGCTTGGGCTATAACCAGGCACTCATCGTCAAGGCAAAAGTGACCGTTTACCAATAATATTCATCATTCAAATCTTAATGCTAATAATGACTGACGAACTGGCTCAACATTATCAGGACATCCTCAGGCTACTGGGTGAAGACCCCACGCGTGAAGGACTGCTCAAGACCCCCATGCGCGTGGCAAAGGCTATGCAGGTTCTCACACGGGGCTATCAAATGGATGCCCACCAGGTATTGAAAGATGCGCTCTTCAAGGAAGACTATTCGCAAATGGTCATCGTCAAGGACATTGACGTCTTTTCCCTCTGCGAACACCACATGCTGCCCTTCTACGGAAAGGCACACGTGGCTTACATCCCCAACGGCTACATCACCGGACTCTCCAAGATAGCCCGGGTAGTAGATATTTACTCTCACCGCCTGCAAGTACAAGAGCGGCTGACGTTACAAATCAAGGAGTGTATCCAGCAGACGCTCCACCCGCTCGGCGTGATGGTCGTCATTGAAGCCCGTCACATGTGTATGCAGATGCGCGGAGTGGAAAAGCAGAACGCCATCACCACTACCAGCGACTTCTGCGGTGCCTTTAATCAAGCCAAGACCCGACAGGAATTTATGAATCTTATACATAATAATCATTAAATTTTCAGAAACTATGCGCCAGACCAACAGAGGAACTTACAACACCGACGAGAACGCAGCAAAGGCGTTCTATCGCAGTGGCTTCGGAAAAGCCGTTATCGCCATAGCCGTCATTATCCTGCTCTGCATCATTGCCTTACTGACGGTTCCTTCCGACAGCCAGATGCTGGCAGAGACCCACGACAACAACTTCCAGTGCATCATTGATAACGACAGCATACAAGGCGACGACCTTGACGACACGGCTGCCAACATCTTCCGCATCGTCACCAGTGCCGACACGACACTTATTGACAAAGAGACACTTGCAGCCTACCACAAGTTCAACAACTTGGAGGTTTACCGCCATGCCCTCTTTGCCACCACCTACGTCCGCAACAACCTTTTCCCCGAGGGCAAACGTGTAGCATTCGGACTCTTCGGAGTCGTCATCCCCACCATTCATTATCAGGACCTGTTGCTCCGCACAGGCCGTCTGCATCGTGACTATGGTGACGGTACCATCCGCAGCACCATCAATTACGGCAGTGATTATATGGGTGAAAATCCGAACTTAGGACCCTATAGGGAAAAGCAATAAAAGCCCTATTCGAGAGACACGGGCAAAGAAAAACGCGAATAAATTTGGCTATTTCAAAAATTCGTTGTACCTTTGCAGCCGATTTCACAATCGGAGATCCGCTAGCTCAGTTGGTAGAGCACAACACTTTTAATGTTGGGGTCTTGGGTTCGAGCCCCAAGCGGGTCACCAAGAACAATCCGCAAGAAACTGAATATTAGTCGCTTGCGGATTTTCTTTTACTCCAAATGCACCACTTTTGCACCACTAAGTTTCTGTTGTAAAGCATTACAATCGCCCTAAACGTCAAGAAAAGGCATATTAACACTTGTTATCACAAGCAAGAAGCGAACTCTTTAGATGACCTTACAGATAACTCTTTTGGCAATCTATAGTTCACTTGATTATCTCCCAATAGCCTAACCTAGTTGAACCAATGCGCCGTATGAACCCTAATTCTTTGAGCCTATTGATATGCTTCTGAACGTTCTTGAGCGAAATGCCTGTCAAGTTAACCAACTCGCTTCTACTGATATTAGGATTGTCCTTAATATGAGAATATATAGCCTTTGCAGTATCAGAAACCCCATTAGGCACCCTATTAGACACCCCTTCGGACACCCCTGCACCGCTTGATTTCGTTGATGGCACAGGTAGCACCAATTCCACCTCGTCAACATCCAGTTTGTTCAGCAGTTGCGGTTCACCCCAATTGGTTTCCTTCCATGCTGCGATTATCTTTGGGAATCCGGAACCGACATTCTCACCAAAGCCAATCATGCGGAGCATATTCTGTATCTTTGGATTGCGGGCCTTTGAATTACCACCTCGATAGATAGCCTCTACAGGCAGCTTCAACAGTCCAGGATTACGGAAGCAGAGACGGTCATCATGTTTCTCTATCCTCAGGATACCAGCATCAGCCATCAGGTCGCAGTGGATAATGGCATTGGTAAAGGCTTCACGTACTGCCTCATGCTGTGGTGTATCATCGTTCCTTTTCCCTCCCTTTTCCAATTTAAAAGGTCTTGGCAAATCGAACTGGACCTTTGGCGATACAATGTGAAAGAACTGATAGAGGTTGTTCTCCCAAAGTCCGTCGTATGTCAGACGGTCATGATAACGTTCGTCACCCACAAGATGGCTCATATCCAGATAGTCCATACGGAAGTTTGAAAACCTGTCTCTGATGGCAAGCCCCTTACCAAACATCATCAGACCAGCCAATGTCAAGCCTTCCCTCCCCGTTTGCCGATCCTCTGTGTAGCCGCCAAGATTTCTGAGGAAAGTTTTGTCATCAACTTGATTCCATACATGGGTACTGTTCTCCTGTCTGAACTCAGTGCGATACTGACGCAAAGAATCAGGATCAATATCATCCATACCGTAGTACTCAATCAGGATGCTGTCGTTACCATCAGCGTTAGAGTCACGAATCATCGCTTTCACCTGAGCCTCTGTACAGTGATAGTCTCCTTCGTTGTTGCGCCTATACGTACCTTTATATACATTGCCATTCAGATAGATAGGCTTTGCTCTCCAGTCAGCCTGAGGAACATGGATGCAGACAATCTGCACTCCATCCATATTCACGATTTCCACATCGCTGTCAACGAGAATGTTCTCATTCACCTTGTCGCTATTGAGGGTATTCCAGAAGTCTGTGATAATCTTACGTGGTTCGTCAACACCAAATATCTGGAATCGCTTACTAGCGTCCTTCTCTTGCAAGTCTTCATCCACACCAAGCAGAATCAAGCCACCAATAGTATTGGCAAAAGCCGAATACGTCTGCCAAATTGACTTCGGCACCTCAGCCTTCGCTTTCTTGCATTCCAGTGTTACTCGCTCACCTTTGAGCAATGCTTCTTTTATTGTTTCTGAGTACATATTGATATAACTTTCTGTTTCGTCTTGTTATTGCTTTTTCTTACACCAGCCATCAGACTTCTCACATGGAAAATCACTCACCTATCACAGTTACATTAATTAATCCCAATAATATTAATTTTCAATTTACAAAATCATACCCATCACAAATTCGGATGTTAAAATCCTCTTGTGGAACATATTTCAAGGTTCCATCATCCGAACACCCAATAGCATGATTAACAACATGCAGTTCAGCTTTCATCTTATCTTTAATAAGATAACACAATGAAGCACCATAAAAACGCAACTTTTCATCAACCGCCTCAGGTTTTAAAACTATATTAAACCCTTCTCCACCAGCTGCTACCGATGGATATATTATTCCATCGGAGTTTTTCGTTTTTGTATTTATATGCAAAACATAATAGATGAAGTTAGCAATTTTGAAATAATCCAAAGGATTATCAACATCTTTTGCAATTTCGTCAGACATATAATTAATGAGATTTAAAGCATCCTGATTAATATCTACTTTTTGCTTTTCTACATTCCACTCATTTTGTATTTGGACAATATCAAAAAACGTTCTTTCATAATTACTAGAAAAAGGGAGTGCCAATAAATTAAGTTTTTCAACAACATCCCACCGTGTACATGTAGATCTTTCTACTCCCTTAGAACTTTTATCCCATACGAACTTTGATGTTTCTAACAAAGAAGTATACCGAGGCTCTGGCGCATCTAAGTCTGTAGCGAAAGAACAGCAATAAAACATAGGATGACCAGGTAAATTTGCACGCCCATACTCATAACAACAATCAGAAGGAGGATAACTTAATTGTGACACATGGGTAAGTTCTTTTCCTATCGGGTTAATTCGTTGACGAATGACAAAAGAATCCTTTTCAATGTAGAACCTAATTATAGGCAGTGAATTGTCATCAATAGAATAAAAAAGAGAATATAGATCTTTTAAATTCTCTTCTGCTGAAGTTATTTTGTCAAGTTTTTCTTTTATATTATTCATAATGAGAATATAAAAATATGTCTATATATTTTTTCCAATTATTGGATGGCGAAACATCGTGTTTTTGTGCAACACCTCATTAATAGAGACACGATCTTCATCATTAAATATACTCTTTTTTGTACCCTCTACTAAAATATCTCTAAGTCTCCATTTTTCAAATAGATCGAAGAAATATGAATATGATCCTTGAGGAATCAGTATTACTTTCAATGATTCACATCCATCAGCAAATCGTTCAGAATCTATATCTATATTCTTGTTCAATATTCGTATTTCTTCTAACTCATTACAATCTGTTACAGCAAAACGTTCAATCCGAGTAACAGATTTGGGTATAGTTATAGATTTTATAGATGTTCCACTAAATGCATACTGGCAAATTGTGTTAACGGAATTTGGTATAATAATACTATCTATGCCAGAATCAAATGCACTTCCACCAATGACCTCAACACCTTTGGGTATTTCTACCTCACCACTACTATATAAGCAAGAAATTAACAATTTCATGTCTGCAGTAAATAGCATACCGTTCTTAATTATATAGCTATTTGAAAGACATCTTATCTGACAATGTCCTCTAGGGAACGGATTTTCTCCTATATGCGTAACGCTAGATGGAATGTTTATTTCATTAAGGTTAAAGCAACCACTAAAAGCATTGTTCCCAATATCAATTAGGCCCTCATTCATAGTTACTCTATACAGTTTACTACAAGCGCAGAAGGCTGAATTGTTGATTTGCTCTACCTTCGGAGGAATGATAATTTCATACACAGAACTACTGGCGAGCATACTATCCGAAATCATAGTAAGTGAATTAGATAAACTGATGCTAACAAGTTGACTGCAACTTCCAAATGCATGAGATCCAATTCTTTCAACTGAATCAGGAATCTCTACTCTTTTTATTTGTGTATGATAGAAGGCATAATCTCCAATACTCTTTAATGAATCAGGTAACTGTACTTCTTCAAAGCCAGAACTTTCATAAAAAGCATAATCTCCAATTGAAATTACAGTTTCAGGTATATTCAACGCCTTTATGTGACAATTTGAAAAAGCCGAACCTGCTATATGTAATACATTCTCTAATGTTGATGCGCCATATTCTTTATCGTCTAAACAACATACAATAGTTTTCAGATCTTTTGAATAAAGTTGCCCATTTCTGACCGTATAGAAAGGGGAGTGATTTTCCACAACAAATTTGCCTGACGTAAAAATTCCACTCCAGGGATTACCTTTTATATATTCCACTGTTTCAGGGATTACAAATCTGCTAAATGCACAATTTCCAAAACATCCCTGTCCCATGTACTTTACAGATGAAGGCAATTCTAAAGACTTAATCGTGCAGCAACCCGAAAAAGCGTAATCGCCAATATACAAAAGATTACTACTAAAATTGATTGTCTTCAAACGACGACACCAACAGAATGCACTATTTCCAATCCACTTTACAGAATTTGGCATTAATACATTTTCAAACCACATCATTCGTTCTATATCATGGCTAAAAGCCATATCACAAATAATCTCTGTGCCATCTTTAATTGTGTATTGTTTATATGGGATAGAAGGAGCCCATAATAATTTCTTTCCATCTTTACTATATTTTACTCCATATTCGTCAGTCCAGGCATTTAACATGTCGTCTTCTGAAACAGAAAGATCAAGCTCTTCTACTGTGACCACAGCTTCTCTTAAATAAGCATGTAAATCATTGGGGAGAATTCTTTCATAATGTGTTCGTGTATTTTTTGGAATAACAATCTTTTCAATAGTTGGGAAAAACAACCAAGTCCAACTTCCGATCCAATCAACAGAACCTTCAAAAGAAATACTTTTAAAAGAAGCAAGAGCATTATCGCCTATAGTTTTTACAGACTTAGGTATTACAATATTTTCTAAACAGCTAAACGTAAATGCTTCATCTCCAATATTAACTAAAGATTGTGGTAAAACAATATCATTTAAAGCCACCCCCATAAAAGCTCTATCTCCAATATCTACGACAGAATCTGGGATTGTAATATTGATAAGTTCTGTATTACCTGCAAAAGCTTCATTTCCAATTTTCTCAACGGTCTCAGGGATACAGAAAGTTGAATGATTACCATAATAGCCTATCAAAAGTTTTTTGTCAAGAGTGAATAAAGCATTATTGTCAATAACGTATTTTTTAGAATTGCAAATTATCTTGCATTTGGGGAAAGGATTATTACCAATAAAAACAACGTTCTCAGGAATGACAATCTCAGAAAGAGAATCACATTCTTGAAATGCTCCATCTTTAATAATACTGACGGAATCTGGAATCTCGATTTTTTTTAATGATTTACAACCTCTGAATGAATTATTACCAATCACCTTTATTGAATTTGGTAATTTAATATCACTTATTAATCTGCAATCAGAAAAAGCACTATCACAGATTATCTCAGTTCCTTCTTTAACAATAAAAGATGTATAATTCTCACTAACAAAGATTAGGCGTTTTTCGTCTTCACTATATAATGAAGTTTCCCAATCCTTTGAAAAGTATTTTTCTGCCACTTCGGAATCATAAGTACAAGTTTGCCCATATTTCCCGTTTTTTGACGAGCTCATCAAAACTGCACACGTCCAATCTTTATCATCCCTTAATTCACGTTTGTCTAAATACTGTTCAAAATATAGATTATTTTCTAAGATGGTAACAAAATCTTTTAATCGCTTCATGCGATTGGCATTTTGAATTGGGGAGACTATGACATATTCATTATCACCAGTAGAAATAGTCTTAACTAATTGAGCGAATTTTTCAATTTCATAAGATTCTACATCTAAAATATTAGAAAACAAATGAATTGTAGGAATAGAACTGGAAAGTTCAATATCTTTCTCTGAAAGATTCTCAAAGTCTTTATTAACTGTTACTATTTCTGCATTTGGATAAAAATGGGAGCATAACAAACTTGCCCTTGATAATGCCATTTCGGAAGGTTCAATCAAAGTCACTCTTGATATTTCTTGCGAAGGGTTCACGTTTTTAATAAAATCATGGTAGCAAATTGAAGCCATTCCCTGTCCGCACCCATAATCTATTAACTCTACTTCCTTCGCTTCTTTAATGTATTGCTGAAGATGTTCAAAAGCATAGTTTAATTTTGCAGCATGCATTTCCCCAAACGCATAAAAGTACATCTGTAGCAATGCTTCCGAATCAAGAATGTCCACTCCTCTATTAAGAGAGTTGTGTAATTCGTCACACAATTCTTGAGGAAGTTTACGAACGAAATCACACGCAAGATCTCTCACTTTCTTAAAAGAGGGAGATTCCATGTGTTCAATCAGATACGAATATATCGTTTTACTTTCTTTCATATTCCTGTAATTGTTTCTCCAAAAAGGTTTTCTTTATGTATATAATAGTTCCTTACTGCTGTTTGTTTGCAAGAGTTTGCGTAGCAATATTCGCAGAGATGAACACATGTATTGTATTCGCCAATGTCTTTACTCTTCATGCATCCACAGAATTCTCTTTGTCCTTTATCCCTGTTATCACCACGTGTGGCATAAGTATTATTGGGAAGAATAATCGCATCTGACGGCAGTGATTCTATATCTCCAAAGATAGAAGGACTTGGCATTGGGTGTATCTTGACTTTCAGGAAGTCCATGAGAGTTTTATCACGATACGCCAGATTAATAATCAGAGCATCATCGATACAATGGTTATGCTCAACACCATAGGGGTTAAGGTCGATCTTCTCGCCACACGTTGCCAAGGTATATCCCCAAGACTGGTTAAGCTTAGCCAACCCATCTGCAAACTCTCGCATTTCATCTTCAGTCCAGTCTCTACTAACAATTCCATTCTTTTCGAGATTCGACCTAACTTTCCTATATATAGCAATGTCTGCATAGCTGAAAACAAGTTTCTCTGTATAACCTTTCAGATGATCGCCTATTTTCTCTATCTTACCAAGAAGCGCATTAATATCTATGCTATCAGTGAGCATAAGAGGGTCAAATCGCCAAATAACACTTCCAAAGCCTAATTTATCTACCAAACGTTTGAATGTATCAATTCTATAGTCCAATGGCCTTACCCCCTTCTCAAAACCTTCTTTAACGTAATCATTCAATGTGTATTGAATATAGCATCCTATTCCCTTTCCTTTCAAATCATCTAAATGGTCAAGAAGTGGGGATGGGTCTTTTGACCAAAAAACGATGAAGCGAGTGTTTTTATAAGACACGTAACCTTTAACACCATTAAATGGATTAGTCCATGCTGAATAGCCAACCTTCAAACGATGGAAGAACCAATCTGAATAAAAGGCTGGGATATCTGTGCTTCTACTAGCAGAAACAATCTCAGGAACCTGCATTTCAACAAGTTCTCCATTTTCTCGTGGTAGTATTTCTTTTTTCCAGACCGCCATTGCCTCTTTACATTATTTTATTAAACAGGTTACTACAGTAATTAGTATGATTTATACAGATTCCATGAATTTTTGTTATACAACTCTTCTACTCCGACATTGAGAAGCTTGGCAATCTTCACGAGGGTTTCAATATCAGGCTGTGAAGAGTTGGTACACCATTTAGAAACTGTAGATGGACTCACTCCAAGTTCCTCGGATAACCATTTACTGGTCTTCTTTTGTTCCACTAGCACTAATTTTAGGCGATTTACGTCTTGCATATTGTTCGAATTTATAGTTTGGGGGTAAAGTTAATGAAAAATCTTCAATCAAAATAGTATTTACTTGTTTTTTAGAGTTTATTAAGCCTATCATAGCAAAGAGGATGTGTCAAAAACTTCGTATTTTGTTTTGCATTCTTCTCACTTATTCGTACTTTGACCTGCGGTCGAAGGTACTCTCGTTCGAAAAAGCAAAAAAAATTTTGCTTTTTTCTCACTTATTCGTACCTTTGTCGGCAGAATGACGAGTTTCCAGATTATTCATATTGAAGAGACGGACTCCACCAATCGGTGGGTTAAGTCGGTGCCACTGCAAGGCAGGGGCATCGTGGGTTGGGCTGAATACCAGACGAAGGGACGGGGACAAGGCACTAACACATGGGAATCAGAAAGGGGAAAGAACCTGACATTCTCGGTGCGCTTCTGCCCAGAAGGGGTGAAGGCCAACGCGCAGTTTATTATCTCAATGGCCATATCGATAGCCCTTACCAAAACGTTACAGGTAATGCACCCCGTCACCATTAAATGGCCGAACGACATCTACGTAGGCGACAAGAAAATTTGCGGCATACTGATAGAGAACGTGCTGGCGGGCGGCGGCATCAAGGACTGCGTCATCGGCATCGGGCTCAACGTCAACCAGACTCTATTTGTGAGCGATGCCCCAAACCCCACCTCGATGAAGCTGGAAAGCGGAAAGGAGCATGACCGTAGGGAGGTACTGGATACGCTGCTCGAAAACTTTGAGGAGGTGCTTACCAATTGGGATGAAGGCTCCATACGTACCGAGTACCGGCAGCAGCTGTACCGCAAAGAAGGACTGTTCACTTACCGGGACGAGAAAGGACAATTCAGTGCTTCGGTAGTTGACGTAGAGGACGACGGTCACCTGCTACTGAAGGACTCTGAAGGAGTATTGCGCCGCTACGCATTCAAGGAAGTAACTTTTGTAATTTGAATGAAGATGGCAAGAAGACTACTCATACTGTTTATACTTTTATTAGGATTGGCACTGACGACGGTCAATGCCCAACACCCAACACCCAACACCCAACACCCAACACCCAAC
>FLNV01000018.1_pt1 | contig 22505 bp, 23 predicted proteins | sample 1140351 | NCBI WGS metagenome assembly FLNV01 (sample SAMEA3878207, study PRJEB12797) | bioreactor metagenome | biome: Moose rumen | place: Sweden | collected 2011-10
ATTAGCCATCAGCTATTAGCCATCAGCTATTAGCCATCAGCCATTAGCTATTAGCCATCAGCCATTAGCCATCAGCCATTAGCCATCAGCCATTAGCTATTAGCCATCAGCTATTAGCCATCAGCTATTAGCTAATATAATATTAATCAAAAAAAATTTTTTGTCAAATTTCTGGGCAGAAAATTATAGAAAAAAGTCCCCCTTACGAAGACGAAAGATTCCGATTTATCGGAAGGGGATGAAGGGGTTCAATAAAAAACCCGTAAACACAAAAATATAGAAAGCAAATTTAGCACAACACGAAACGCAATATGATTTTTTTAGACAACCTCACCCTAAATCCATCTTACTACGTGGTAGCACAAGCCTAACAGAGAGGGACTTATACTACAAAGATAACTCTCTTTAGAGAGTGTGCCCAAAGGACGGGTGAGGTTCCTTAAGAAAAAAAAGGAACACATCATGATTAAACAAAAAACATTCTTCGCCATGTTCAGAATGAGATAAAATCGGATTTTTCCCATCAAAAAGGAGGACAAAATGAATACTTTTTCAACTTGAAATCTTGCTAAAAATTTCTATAAGAATAAGGATATGTGAAGTTTTCACATAGTTTTTAGAGTTTTAATAAAAATTGATGGCAGAAGAGACAAACAACATTTTTTGATGACAAACTGTACAAATTCCTTTGGAAAAAGACTTGTCGCAGTCGTATATTGATTATGCTATGTCAGTAATTATTTCTCGTGCATTGCCAGACACCAGAGACTGATGTAAACCAGTAATCAGGAGAATACTGTATGGTATGTACGATATGAAAAATTTTTATAGTGGAAAGCACAAAAAATCTGCCAGAATCGTTTGAGATGTGATGTGAAAATACCATCCACATGGAGATAGTTCAATCTACGAAGCTATGGTAAGACTTGCTCAACCATGGTCAATGAGATACCCTTTGGTAGATGGACAGTGAAATTTCGGTAGTATGGATTGAGATTGAGCAGCTGCTATGAGGTATACAGAAGCTAGATTGACTCGTTTAGCTGAAGAAATGACAGCTGACATTGACCAAGACACTATCGATTGGAGAGATAATTTTGATGGAACATTGAAAGAACCAATTGTTTTGCCTACGAAATTTCCAAATCATTTGTGTAATGGTACAATGTGAATTGCCGTAGGTATGGCTACCAATATGGCTCCACACAATCTTTGCGAAGTAATTGATGCTTGTCTTTTGCTCATTGATAAAGAATGAAAAGAATGTGAAGTGACAGATCCTGAGACTTGAGAAACAAAAAAAGAAAAATATCAAGTTTCAATCGACGAAATCATGGAAATCATAAAATGACCAGATTTCCCAACATGATGAACAATTTTTGATTCAAATAGGATAAAAGAAGTCTACGAAAAGGGTAGAGGATCAATAATCGTCAGATGAAAGCATAAATTAGAAGAAATTAAATCTGGAACAAACATCGTAATCACAGAAATTCCTTATGGAATAAACAAAGCATGATTAGTATCAAGGATTGGAGAACTCGTAGTAGATAGGAAAATTGAATGAATCACAGACATCAGAGATGAGTCAAGTAGGGACGGAGTTAGAGTAGTAGTACAATTGAAAAAATGAGTAGATCCAGATGCAATCTTGGCTCAGCTTTACAAAATGACAGAGCTCCAGACAAATTTCAATATAAACAATGTATCATTGGTCGATGAATGATTACAGCCAAGGACATTGAATATCAAAAATCTTTTGATGGAATTTGTCACATTTAGGAGGACTGTAGTGTATCGTAGATCAGTTTACCAATTACAAAAAGCAAAAGACAGACTACATATCTTAGAATGATTGAAAAAAGCTATCGATATCATCGACGAAGTAATCGAAACAATCAAAAAATCATCAACTAAACAAGAAGCAAAAGAAAATTTAATGAATAAATTCGAATTTTCTGAACAACAAGCCGAATATATCTTGATGATGAGGTTACAATCTTTGGTTTGACTAGAAATTCAAAAAATCGTTGATGAAATCGATGAAAAAATTAAATTAATTGAATATTTAGAATGAATCATAAACGATCCAGTTAAACTTGATGGAGTAGTAGAAGAAGAAATGAGATACATCAAAGATAAATACTGAGATCCAAGGAGGACAGAATTATCAGAAGATTTGAGCGTTTACAGTATCTGAAGCAGTTTGAAAGCATATAGAGAAGCAGCAGACAAAGTAAAAGAAGATGTAATACTCCGAGTTGGAAACGACCACACAATCAGAGTCTTGTATCAATCAAGGATCGTCGCAATCCCAGAAGAGACTTTAGATTTGATATACACAAACAACCAAGATAAATTGATTGTAATCACAGACCTTTGAGAATTAGTAGTTCAAAGATTAAAAGACCTTTGACAATTCACAATGGCAAAAAATGCTCTGGATTTGAGAGAACAATTTGGATTGAAATGAAATATTGTATTTACAAATACATTACATTACAATTACGATCATTTGTTATTCCTTACAAAGAATAATAATATCAAAAAAATAAACAAAGATCTATTGTTGAAATTCAAGAAATTCCCTACAATCGTGATGAAACTCGAACCAGGAGAAAAAATTGCTACAGTATTACCAGTCTCAGACTGAGATAATGTGGCTATCATCACAGAACAAGGTCGAGGATTATTATTCCCAGTGACAGATATTAGACCAATGTGAAAGACTGCATGATGAGTAAAAGCAATCGATCTACAAGAATGAGACAAAGTTTCAAATATGTTCTTGCATCAATGAGAGCCATTCTTATTGCTACACAATGCAAGAGATGCTAAACTGCTAAATCTTGAAGATTTGAGAATCCGAAAGAGAGCCAGAAAATGAGACATCTGGGCTACATGAGATTGTAAGTTAGAATGATGAATCAGTATCGAAGAATGAGCAATCAGAATCAGATTCACAGACTGAACAATCCAAACTCTTCACTCAAATGATGTTCATTTAGATATGCCAGACGCAGATTTGAGGAAAATCGTAAATAAAGACATCGAATTGATATACAGACCTTGGGAAGAAAAAGAAGAAAACTTGAGGTGAAAAGAGGAGAGAAAAGCAAGGGAAAAAGCTGAAAAAGAAGCAGAAAGACTTCATCAATCAAGCCTATTTAATGATGCTTGAGTAAAAATTTGAGATGCTCCAGCTGAACCAGAAGAAATAGCTGAAGATATAGATAAAGATGCCGAGGAAGAAATCGAAGAATCAGCAGAAGAGATAGAAAATAGTGAAGAATAAACTTTTTAAACAAGCTCAGTTAAATCCACTTCTCAAATTCTCAAACGGAGAAGCGGATTTTTTCGTAAAATATTTTTTTTTATTCCTTTTTAAATACAAATAAATGTTCATGCATAATTAACAAAAAATTAGATTCTTTAGACTTTTTTACTCGAAATCAAGTCGCTTTACAATTATGCTGAACTTTTACTATATCTTCTTTTAATACAAATCATACTTTCAAAAATCTTTCCATTACTTTAAATGCCATTGGCTGATATAGTTTATTTCTCCTTGTATCTCATATCAATATTGCACAATATTTTCATTTTTTCAAAATCCTATAATATTCCTTTGCTACAATTTCCATTTCGTCACAAAATAAGTCAATATCGTGAATATTTGATAAATCAGATTTAATTGTTCAATCAGAATATTTTATAATATCAGCATAAGGAGGATGAGTCAAAACAAAATCAATACTATTAGCTTTTACAAAATCTAATACCCTTGTATCATGTAATTTTAATTCTATTTTTGATTTTGAATCATGTTTAAAACCCAGTACTTCTTTTGTCTTCTCCAATGCAATTGGATTTATATCACATGCTATTAAATTCCTATTCAATAATTTCGCTTCAATAGCTGTTGTTCATCATCAAATCATTGGATCAAGCAGGTTGTCTCATTCTTCAGAATATCTTAATATAAGATTTCTTACAACATCTGGCGACCAATTTCAACGATATTTACTATTGTGTGTCGCCCAATTTCAACGATGAGGAAAAGATCGTACAGATGTACATTCAAGTTCAAAGTTCTCTGGTTGTATCTTTTCCTTTTTAATCATTATTGGGAATCGGAAGTCAAAGGTAATCAAGCGGTAATTCATCAAAAAAATATTTACATCACACAGCTTGAATATAATTTAAAACATCTTTATATTCTGGCTTACCAAACCATGCTCCTCTCAAAACATAACAATATTCAATATTTAGTTTTAGAGGCCTTAATAATCTTTCATATTGTTTCTTCTTAAAATCACATGTTTGTAATTTCTCATCAACAGAACCTGCAACTTCTTGGTATTTAATTTCAATGATATATAGTGTGTTTTTTACAATTACATAAATAGCATTATCAGGTAATAGCTTTTTTGAAATAAATTTTTTATAGTCTATTCAGTTAGGCTCTAATAAATTCTTGTATAATTTATTTTTTTGATAAATTTCAGCAACTTTTTCATTTTGAAAATAAACATGACAATCATCAATAATTGTATATCAGTCTAAATTCCTTAATTTATCTTGTAATGAAGTTCTTCCCTCAAAATTAAGTCAAGTAATAGTTTTTCATCATCATGTACCACCTTTTATCATTATTTCAAATTATAATTTAAAATTACGATTTCTTCAATCGCTCACCTTTTATTTGCATTTGAATTTATCATTCTAGTTGCAGAAACTATCTTTTGGTTATAGCCTTTATATAGTTCTCTAATACGGTCTGTATTATGGTTTGATAGCATTCAGTATCATCATTTTTTATTCACAATATCAAAAGTTTTTTTTAGTCTAACTTGATCATTCCATCCAAATCATCATTTTATATAATCAGTAAAATTTGCTGTTGTAGTTAATGTATCATATGGAGGATCAAAATATACAAAATCTCATTCTTTGACTATTTTTTCAATTTCATAAAAATTTTTGCATTCAATTTCTGTATTTTGTAAAGCCTCACTTGAAATCAAAATTCACTCTTCATCACAAATTTTTGGATTAGAATATTTTCAAAAAGGGACATTAAAGAATCAAGAAGAATTTACTCTATACATACCATTGAAACAAGTCCTATTCAAATAAATGAATCTCGAAGCCCTTTCTACTTCACTTCTATTTTTCAAAAAATTTGGATCTTGATCCCAAGATCTTATTTCCATAAAGAAGTCTTTATCATATTTATATGATTTTAACTGTTTTATTAGTTTTTTTGGTGCAGATTTAACAACATTATATGTATTTATTAGCTCTAAATTTATATCATACAAATTAGCCTTAAAATTTAATCAAAACTTATTTCTTAAATCAAAAAAAACCGCTCCTCATCAAAGAAACGGTTCATAATATTTTTTGATCTCAAAATGATCTGAAAATGATCCACATGGATATAGGTTTTGGAATTGTTGAAGCAATTGCCTTTTCCCTCATACCCATTTAATAAAAGGTTTATACTTGCTTTGTTTATCTCCTAAAATCAACATAACTTTTTTAAGCATATAATTTTTAGGAAGAACTTTTTATATAACTAAAAAGCACCCTAAATATGGGTGCGTATATAACCTAAAACAAGATCGTAAACCGATTTTCAGATAGATTAAGTCCATAGATAGGATGCTTTTTGCTCTACCTAAAAAAATAAGTTTACGATTGTTATTAGGAACAATCCTGTTTATTGTTATATACGCAATATCAAAAATATAAATATAATCACAATTTTCAACAGAAAATTTTAAAACAAAAAAACGTCAGAAGTTTGGAATAGTATGTTCCACAATGCAGGAAAGCACCATAAGAAACGAAGAAAAAATCCATCTCCCTTCAATACTGCGGAGTTCTCCATTCCCTGCCAACACCGTACCGTCTTTGACTGAAGACTGGACTCGTTTCGCTTTGAGCCAGTCACGGTAAAAGGGAATAGTAAAAAAAATTCATTGAATAATTACCGGAAATATGTAAGAATAAATATAGTATTTTAATATAAAATTCACAACAATGATATTAACAACAACACCAACAATTGAAGGAAAACATATTACGAATTACCACGGAGTTGTATTTTGAGAAGTAATAAGCTGAGTAAATCTAGTAAAAGATTTTTTCGCAAATATTCGTGACATGGTATGAGGTCGTTCATGATCTTATGAACAGGAATTATTAGAAGCACGTAATGCAGCATTACAGGAATTAGCACAACGTGCCATGGAAAAATGAGCAAATGCTGTAATCTGAATATCAATGAATTACGAAGTGCTCGGACAAAAAAATAGTATGTTGATGGTAACAGTATGTTGAACAGCAGTAACCGTAGCATAAAAAAATAATTCGTTTTGTAAACAAGCCCACCTAATCTCGCCACGCTCGATGAAACAGCATCACTTATCAGGGAGGGATTACACTCAATTTAGAAAATTCTCCCCACGCATAGCGTGGCAAATCTGACAAGGTTTATGCCACAAGGCGGTAGAAACTGTTCGCAAAGATAGAGTGGTTTATATATAAAAAGATCTTCCACTGCAAACAGTCCTCTTATTAAGGAGGACAATTTAATTTTATCTAAAATTCATTTAACATTAAATTTCTTGTTTATATATTAATATCGTAAAATAGTTCAATGATTTGATTTTTTATTTCTTATTTATATAATGTGTTTAGTAAAATTTATCTTTTTACAAGAAAAATATGAAAGATTTATCAGTAGTTCATATCACAATTGAAAAATATAATGAAAACTGAACAATTTATTATTTATGAAAAAGTCCAGAATTAAAATGATTACTTATCGAAGCTGATTCTATTGAAGAATTAGAAGAAAAAGCTGGCTGAGTAATTACGGCATATGTAGAGACTATGGAAGAGATTGAAGAGAAAAAAAGAAAATCATTTATAAAGAATCTTAATATTTTTTATAATCGAGAACAAAGATTGACTTTAGCATAATGATTAATACTAGATTATGAACATACGAGCAACATTTACATATAAAAAAATTACAACAATAATAAAAGGCTACTGATGTACTCATATGAGAACTAGTTGAAGCCACGAAATATGGTACAATCCAAAAGATAACGCGATTTTTGTTGTTGTTCATCATAAAAATGAGGCAATGAAAATTTGAACATTAAAAAGTATGATTAAACAATCAAAAATACCAGAGAAATATTTCTGAATATAAATTCTAAAATTATTATAACATAATAGAACCAATTATCATACATAGGACAATTCAGGGAGCTGCCCGGCAATCCTGCGTGGTTAATCTTTCCCACAGGGTAGGTACACTAATTTACACTATAACACACCAAAATAAATGCAAAGAAAATCAAAAATAAACACAGTTATCAGATGTGCATTATTCCTTATAATAGCTGTACTTTTCGTGTTAACATACTTTAAACTTAAAAACATAGAACAAAGCTTGTGAAAGGAGAGTAGTAGCTTAATCAATATTACACCAACAGAAAAAAATATCGATTTACAAGCAATACAAGATGAATTTCTAAACACAATCGAAATTCAAAAAGGCTCAACAGCTGCTGTTATGAAAAAGAAAAAGATCAAAGTAGTTTGAGAAGATTGAGAAGAGGAGTCAGAAATAGAAACGACAAAAAGCCAAGAATGAAACGCTATCGTAATCACAACTGATTGATATTTATTGACGAATAAACATGTCGTGGAAGATAAACAATGAATTTACAGCGTAATAATCGAAAATAAAGAATACTCAGTCGATAAAATACGAAATGATGAAGAATTAGATTTATCTATAATCAAAATCAAAGCAGACAAGAAACTTACAGCAGCAAAAATACCAAGTATAAACACAGAAATTAAAATTTGAAATATAGTTTTTGCTATAAAAAATGATATCGAATCAAATGAATATTGGACAAAAATGTGAATTATAAATTCAAAAAATCAGAAATTAAAACAAAAAAATTGAAATATTTATATATGAATGATCAAATCAAGCACTGCAATTGAGGCCGGATTTAGCTGATGACCATTGATAGATATAAATTGAAATACTATCTGAATCAACACAGCAATTGATAATATTGAATATGGAGCGAGTTATACACTTCCAATCAATCAAGAATTAATTTCTGAAAGTCTAAACAGTATAAAGCAAAACAATAAAATTATCAGACCAAGCATAGAAATTGAGTATGAACAAAATGATAAATGAATAAAAGTAATAAAGATACAAGAATGATCAAACGCAGAAAAAGCATGATTGAAAGAATGAGATGTCATCATCTGAATCAACGATTTTCCGGTAGATTACAACAATTTCTTGTATGTACTTTATAGCTACAATGCTTGAAAATCAGTAGTACTAAATATCCAACAATGAGAATTAAAAAACGACATACAAGTCACATTAACAAATAAACAATAATTTTGTACTTTTTTCAAACTAAGTAAAGAATTAAATTCGTAAATATTTATGAAAAATTTGTTTTTTTAGAAAAATCATATATATTAAGATATAAAAATTTTATATCGATAAGAAAACAATATGATCAAATACATACCTGAAACATTATTAGATGAGTTGGAAGAACTAAAAGATTTGTGAAAATTCGACGAAGCTATGAGAATTATCAACTGAGTTCTTATTGATGATCCACATAATGAAGATGCATTATTACAAGTAGCTGATATACAATATAGAAAATGAGAAATCGGGAAAGCGAGTAAAGCGATTGATTTTTTGAATTCTGAAAAAAATAATGAAGATCCATTATGATTGTATGTAAAATGAATTTTAGAAATGGAAAAAAATAACCGAAAAATAGCAAAAGAATACTTACAAAAAGCATTAATTCTCACAAATTGAGAAAACCACGAAATTTTGAGATGTTACGGATTATGTGAATATCGATATGGAAATAGAGAAAAAGGATTGAATTTCTTAAAAGATTCTTTTTCATTAAACAATAAAGACGCAGAAGTAATATTTAATTTAATTGAAATATATATCCTAGAAAGGAATTACAACAAAGCAAAAAATATGATTTCATATTATCACAAAAATCATGACGATTTAGTTTTGATTGATAAAACTATTGAAAATTACGATTCAAAAATTAACTTATTTGAAGAGTTTGTAAGGATTCAAACAAAATAATTTACAACTTAAATTATAAAATGGAAAAAAAATCACTTTTACGATGGGACACAAAACATATCATAAAACATTCATTCATTAGTATTATCTTTACATGAATATTGATTTGATTCTTATTCTTTTTGTTCAACACATTTTCAGGACTATTAATCAAAGAAAAAGAAATCAATGCTGGTATAGCATCAAAAATTGGAATGTATTTCTATATCCAAGACGAAAAAGATCCATCAAGTGATGAGATATACAAGAGAATTATTAACATAAAAGATAAATTAGCTGAAAATGGAATTAAAGCAGAATTTTCATCAAAAAACGATGCATTCGGATTTTTGGAAAGCAAAATTCCAGAAATCACGGAAAATTTCGAGAAATTCTGAATTGAAAACACATTACCATCCACATTGTACGTAATGTTTAAAAACGAAAAAGAATACAATATTATGAAAGACATTATCGTAGCAAACAGAGACATTATCTTGAATGTAAAAGATGTAGATAAATGAGCAACATTGCAACAACAAGAAAATAGATCATTGAAAATAATTGAAATTATGAAAACAGTAAAATATTTCACAATTGCAATGGTTATCATATTATGAATAGTAATCATAGTATTTACACAGCACCTTTTGAGCCATTTTTTCTACGAATCATATAGAGAAAATCAAGTAAAAAAATTACTTTGAGCAACACAAATTGATGCAAATGGAGGATTTTTACTAACTTTGCTATTCACAATCACGTTATGATTCATAATAGGATACTTATTATGGCGATCAACATGTGGACTAGTAAATATGCACTTAGAATCAATCAATATCAACCTTTGATTAACAGATTGGAAAGTAATGGTAACATTACTAATCCCATACATAATCTTTACAGCAATCGCCCTAATTTCTGGACAATTGATGCTGATAAAGATGGAAAAAAAGTTTTAAAGTGAAATTCAAATAATTTTAGTTATGTCTTATAATTTAAGAGTACCTAAAACATATATTATTCTATTTAATAGTTGTTTTTAATGATTGTTGCATATTGTTTAAGAATCAAGTTTTTTATATTTTATAATGTATTATTGATTTTAGAGAAATTTATTAAAATGTCATCCAATCCCTTTGATTCCATCTCTAATTCCCTTAAATGCATATTTATAATTCTTAAAACCAAATTTTTTTGGAAAAATAATTAGTAAATAAACACAGAGTACAATGTATGAAAAGATATATTGCATCCAATTTGCATGTTTTTTTAGAAACAAAATTCTATTTCTAAACATAAAATAAGTATAATAAGGTTTTACTTTTTTTGTAGCTGATTCTTCTTTGTGGATAATTCACTCAACATTTAAAGCATAAGATTTATATCCTTCTTTCTTTGCCCTCAGGCTAAAATCTGTCTCTTCCCAATATGCAAAGAATCTATCATCAAGTCATCAGATCTTTTTGATTAATTCTGTGGGGATAGCCATACAAGAACCTGTGATATAATCTACTTCTTGATACTCTCAATCAATTGATTTTAATCTGGTACTAGATCAAGTCCGCAAATTTAAATATGATCAAATTGCTTGAATTTCTCAATTTGGTCACTTAATAATTGGTCAATAAATTCATTTTTGACGATGTTTTTCTATTCATTTTACGAACTTTGAAAGAAAATCTTTTTCAACGATACAATCATTATTCAACAAGAGAACATAATCAAATTTTTCTTCTTTTAAAATTTGTTTGATATTAAAATTATTTCATCAGGTAAATCATAAATTCACATCAGATTTATTAATTCTAATTTTATCATTATTTCAGTATGTCTCTTTTAATGTTTCGTATTCATTATTTTTAGAACCATTATCTAAAAGAAAAACAGAAAAAGTTGAAAAGTCTGACTGTAATAGTGAATCTATACAGTTAATCGTATCATTTAGTCCGTTTCGGTTTAGGATTGAGATTGCTAGTTGCATAAACAATACTTAATATTAAATAAATTACAAATAAGATAATAAACAATTTATTGTTTTGTCGTTTTTTAAATCGTCTTCAGATTGAATATTATTATATTTTTTAACTGTAATATAGTTAATATTGTTCTTTATTTTTTTTGGTATTATTTGTAAAAATAAGAATCATATAAAATGAAAGATATTTGAAAAAGACAATCACTGCATATAAAAATATCTTTTAATATTTTCTATATTTAATTGGAACCAAGAATTAGAATAATTTTCTCAAAATTTCTTATTGTAATGTAATGTTAGTACCTCGGGATAAACATAGATAAAAGGTTTATTCTCTGATAAAATTTTTTTTAAGAAATATCAATCACTTAAATAATCGGTTTTTGTATCATATCTTTTTTTGCTATTTCTAAAGACTAGAGATGTATGTGCAACTCAATGTGTAAGAAAATTTGTATTAGTTTTTACAATATATCATTGTTTATTTGCTTCATAATATTCCAACCAATATGATCAGCATCAAACAATTCTATTATGGTTATTTAAATAGTTAATCTGTTTTTCTAATTTTTGAGGATGCCAAATATCATCATGGTCTTGAATTGCTATATACTCTCACTTTGCATGATCTAGTAAAAAGTTTAATCATCCATACGGTCAGAGTTTCTTGCCTGGTTCAATAATTCTGATATTTTTGCTTTTTATTCATTTTATAATATCAAGAGTTTTATCTTTTGACAGATCATCGTGAATTAAAATCTCAAAGTTTTTATAAGTTTGACTTAAACATGAATTAAGAGTACTTTTAATTGTTTTTTCTGCATTATAAGTGCATATTAAAATCGATACAAGTCATTTTAAATACATTTTATTCTTTCTTTTTCAAAATAAAACACATTTGATTCGTGCTACCGATACAAGAGAGAATAAATTCAATCGGCAAAAAAAGTAATCATACAATTTTCATTAGTATGGTATTTCTTATATCAATGTTATATTTTCAAATTAACATCCAAGAAAACGACATGGATGAATTTACCTGTGGTTTCCTGTATCTTCATATAATTTTAAACCCACATTTCTTCAAAAGAATTTCTATATTATTGAAATCATATCAAAATAGGTGTCTTGGAATATCCCTATCGCTAGCATATTGTCAAAATATATTTGATATTAAATTTTTAACGTTAGGTAACGTTAAAATAAATATTCAGTCAACAGACAATATTGATCATATTTTGTTTAAGAATTCTACAGGATTATCAACATGTTCAATTACGTGATGACATCGGATATAATCAAATGCTTCATGAAAATTTACATCAATAATTGAAGGTCAATAATAAATATCATTTTTAAAGCAGAACTTGTCAGCAATTTCAAAACCTTTTGCCTCTCGCCCCAATTGTTTGATTTTATCTATATTAAAGCCATCACCACATCATATATCTAAAAATTTTTTCCCTTCACCTCTAAATGTTGGGAGCTCTATCTTTTTATTAGTAAATGGTGAAAAAATAAATGAAATTATGTATGATATGATTTTATTAATTTTTGTCTTTCACTTTCTTTTGTTATAACTATAATAATTTTTAGGGTAAAAAGTTGCTTGTTCAATTTTTGTTGGCATGGGGTATATTTGTTCTAATTTACAATGATTGCATTCAATAATTTCAAATTGATTATTTGTTGTATTATAATAATAATCTTTTCAAAAATATTTGTGATGAAAATTTGTACATCAACAAACTGGACAAATGTTTTTTACTTCAATTTTTTGCATACGCATAATACTGGTATTAAGCAATTAAAATAAATCTTTATCTTTTCGTTTTTTTCTTAATTTTTTGATAAAAGAAAAATTAAAATAAAGCCACTCAACAACTGAATTAAAAAATAAAACAATTCTGAACAAAAAAAATTTTTTTTCAAAAACTAATCACATGTACGATTTCATGTGCATCTGAAAATGTAATGTTTTTGTTTCAAGTTTTTTTATTATCCTTATGTATAAAAGCTTTATTATCTTTTAATGTAAAATATTTCTTTCAAAATATGGTTCTATATCATTCTGATATATTAATAAATCCATCATAAACAATTTTATCTCAATAATCTTTCGTTAAATCAAATACTTTTTCTGGATAATTATATTTATAAAGTTGGAACATACTCATATCACTAATTCCAGATTGGTATATTAATGGCCAATTGACTAATTTTTTATACATATCTTCATCTGTATAACATTTCATCATAAATTCGCAGAAATTTCTTAATGCTTCTTGAGAGAATATGTATGTGGTATGTCAACTAAAATTAGGATATGCTAATTCATATTTTCAATAATTCTCGATTCTTTCAAATTCTTCATTAACATTTCCAAAATATAGAATATCACTATCAAGATATAAACAACGCTTAATATTGTTTTTTTTCATAACTTCTAGTAAAACAAACCATCTTTCATAACAAATTAATTCAAATTCATAATTTGATGAAACTTTATTATGAACATAATATTTTCTGAAATTACTAGTGTTATATTGGTCAAAATAATAATGTTCAATATTATATTTTTTTGCTATGCTCAAATTCTTATCATCTCAAATTAAGATAATTCTTTTATTATTTTTTAATGTTTGCTTAATCGATGTTTCAAGATATTTGTGAGATCATTTATGTATGTATACAACTGGATCCATTGAAATAATTACCGTATAAAAATTTATTTCTTAAAAAACTCTTTAACAAATCACAATCCATACATTAATGGATGAAGAAATACCAAAGGATAACACCATAATGAAATCAGACTTTTCGTCTTTTTGATATTCTCTATAAATACAGCTGTTGCTAATAAAAAAACTAATCAATATGGTAAAACAAATATCCAACTCCAAAACAGTAATGGAATCAATGCTATCGTATAAAGTAAATATCACAAACTCAAAACTACATAAAGTCTAGGAATGGCTTTATAATACTTTGTCATTTTAGCAGCTCATCATCAATATTTTTTCATATGTTTCAAAAATTGTCAGAAAGTTTCATTTAATCTATGCCGTATCTTAGCTTCAGAGCAATACAAAAACTTATATCAATCCTTTGACAACCTATAATTTATCTCTATATCATCAAAAAATGTAGCATAAGCTGTATTAAACATATATTTCTTTATTATCTTAACTTTATAGATACTATTGTATCATGCAATAGATGGAATATATTTAATTCATTTTCTTACACAATAAGCTGGATTTCATAATGTCATAATATAACTACAAAAATAGTTATTTAACATTAATTCAAACTTTGATATTTTTCATTTAGTCTCCACTAATCTTGGTCATCCTGCTCATGCAATCTTCTCATCGTTTTCTGCTGACTTAATTTTTTCATATAAATTTTCTAATCGCTTTTCATCAGCTCTACAGTCAGCATCGATTTGAGCTACATATTTTGATTTATCGGATACTAAATCTATAGACACATTTCTAGCAAAAGAATGCCCATAATTATATCATCATCGTTTATTTTCATAGTTTTTTTCACTTACGATTGTGTGCGTTATTCATTCTTTATTTAGAAAATAATCAGCAGATTTTATTGTATTATCCTTTGAATTTCAGTCAACTATGATGATTTCAAAATTTTCTTTTCAATAAGATTGTTTAGATAGATATTCCAAAGTTTTTAAAAGATGCTTTTCTTCATCTTTAGTTATTATACAGATAGAAATGAACGGTTTAGACATACTAAAATGAGTATTGATTAAAGCACCCATCTAATAGTTTTCCTCCTTTTTAAAGGAGTGCCCGTCCCGCAATGCGGGATGCCCGATAGAGCGGAGGATCTTTTATATATTATACGATTAAAAATCCCCACCCTCCCGATAAATCCTCCGGCGCACCGAGAGTCCTCGACCCGGGACGGGATCGGGAGGGATGGAGCCCCTTTACAAAGGGGCAAACTATCTTTTAGACGCTTCTCATTCTCTCCACCAACCAGGAACAAGGACAGTCTATAATCGATAGTCGCCAAACCATTATACAGTTATCTCGCTTACAGATATATGTATTTAGATTACAGACTGCCTTTATTTCTAATTCATTTTCTAAAAACAAAAAGCACCCTAATGATGGGTGCCTATAATCAAAATCTGACTGTTTTCGTCAAGTAGATTAAACCAACACTAAGGTGCTTAATGTTCTACTTAACAAAAACAGAAAAATCAGATTTTTGTCAGATTTATATGACTATAGGCAACTTGATAGTATAAATAAAAATCGGAAAATCAAGAATATTTTAAACAGAATATTATTATTCTCTGACTACCACTTCAAAATTTTCAACATAAAAAAATCCCCCAAGAACTGAATCAAGGAGGAGTTTTTTATTTAAGAATTAAATTACTATTTACCAACATATTCAACCAATATTCCAGGTCACATAGAAGAAGCTATAACAACTTTCTTAATCAATTTTCATTTAACTCATGCTGGTTTGTTTTCATCCAATGCAGCCAAGATAGCAGAAATATTTCATACTAAATTTTCAGCAGGGAATGAAACTTTTCAAACAGCTACATGGACATTTCAAGTCTTGTCCAATTTATATTCAATTTTTCATTTCTTGAATTCTTCGACGGTCTTTGTGATATCATTTGTAACTGTTCAAGCTTTTGGACTTGGCATCAATCCTTTTGGTCACAAAATTTTTGCTGCAGGTGCTAATTCTCTGATACATTCAGGAGTAGTCAATAAAACATCAAAATCTAAATTTCAATCCTTGATTTTATTCAAAAGATCAGCAGATCCGTAGATGTCTGCTCAAGATTTCTTAGCTTCATCTAATTTGTCATCAGAAACAAATACTGCAACCTTTGTAGATTTTCAAGTACCAAAAGGCAAGATAGTTGTTCATCTCAACATTTGATCATTGTACTTAGGATTTGCATTTGTTTTGATAGCAAGTTCTACAGTAGCATCAAATTTAACATTTGAAGTCTTTTTTACCAAATCAACAGCATCAGCTAATGAATAAGCCTTTCCTTTTTCAACTAAGCTAGCTGCTTCTACATACTTTTTTCCGTGTTTCATTTTTTAATAATTTAATAGTATAAAAGTGGTCATAACAGGAATAATCCTTCCCACAAAATTAAAAGTCTTTAGTCTACAGTCTGCAGTCTACAGCAATCCACTATCGACTGAAGACTGTCGACAATCGACTATCGACTATAATTCAACTTCTACTCACATATTTTTTGCTGTTCATGCAATAATTTTTATTCAAGCATCAACAGAATTTGCGTTTAGATCAGATTTTTTTAATTCATAGATCTCTTCTAAATCAGCTCTAGACAATTTTCACTGTAATTTGTTCTTGTTTGGTTCTCAAGATCATTTCTTTTGTTTCAACTTCCACAAGATCAAATTTGATGTAACAGGAGCTCATAATTCCATAGCGAATGTCCTGTCAGCAAAAACGGTTAACTTACATTTAACTTTTACATCAAATCAACCAAATTTCTGCATTAATTCTTGAGTTTTTTCATTAAACTCTTTCGTAAACTGTCCAATGTTTACTCAATTTGCTCAAAGCATAGGTCATAGTGGAGGTGCAGGTTGAGCTTTTCCAGCTACGATCTCTAAGTTCAAAATGTTTTGTACTTTAGCCATTTGTAACTAGTAAATAAATAAAGATTGTAAATAAGACTTAGATGCATGATAGATAGAATAATCAACAGCTAACAACCGTGATTGATTATTTACATCTATCAACATCAATACCTTTCTATTTGCATAATCAGGTATATTTATATAAGTAACCTTATTACCAAACATTTTATTTGCCAATATCTCACTTTCAGTATTCATTATATACAAATTTCATCACAACTTCCTTGCAATGTCAGAGAAGTCATAAGTATAACCATCCATATTCAGATAATAAATTCATTTCGAATCAGTTAACGCATATTTGTAAGATATTCACAGCAAATTCACGAAATCCAAATCTCAATAATATGTATGAGTTCAACTCAAAACAATCATCTCAGACAATGAACTATTTACATTAGAATTACTATTTGGATTTGAAAGATCAACTATTGTCAAACCTCATTGATTATCACTTACTTCAACATCAGTATTTCAAATATTACTACCACTTCATACATTATAATTAGCACTTCAATCACTATTATTAAACAATCAAGAAGTTTGAGACGGCACAGTAATATTTCATGTATCAGTTTTCATTGAATAGTCTTGTTTATCGCTGATTTCAGATACAATCAATCACGAATCATTCATAGCCAAAACATCATTTCAATTTCACTTAAATACATCTCATTTTACATAATACAAGACAATATAAACCAATGAAAGGGAGATACATAATACGACAATAGACCACCTCACAGCATTTGATTCATTATTGTAATTTTGATCCATTTTTGTTTTATTAATAAATACTATCACATCAATTCAATTTTATCAGCATCAATAACAACTGGCGTCAATCTACCAAGCATTTCAATATTTACGATTACAGTTCATTTCTCTGTATCAATAGTCTTTATACTTCACTTCATTCATTTGAAATCTCAAGTTTTCAATAAGACGACATCTCATTCTTTGTAAGGAATCTTCAAATCAGATCTTTCTTGTGATTTCTTTATTTGACTAATAATATTTTCATATTCATAATCTTCAACCGGTACAGGACGAGTCTCAGCTCAAACTATAAGTCTAACTCCAGGTGTATTTCTGATTACATACCATATTTTGTCATTCATCCTTGATTTAAAGAATACATATCCAGGATACAATTTTTTTTGTTTAATTACTTTTTCACCTTTTTTCATAGAATATTCGTTTACTATAGGTGAAAGGTAATCAACCACATCTTCTGATAATCATTGTTTTTGGACTCTCTCTTTCATATTATCAATTACTAATTGTTCTTGTCCAGAAACAACACTCAAAACATACCATTTGAAATTATCATCTTGAATCTGCTTTTTAATCTCAACTACATTTGAATCTTGTGCCATATTTATTTTTATTTTAGATATAAAATAGATACTTTATAATAAATTATCTTAAAAAATTATAAAACAATTCATATCATGAGGTAAATACAAGATCTGCTAAGATAAAGTACAATCAAGTAAAAATTACTAAAGCAAAAATTGCAATTGTAAGCCCAATATATTGTTTTTTAGTTGGGTGTTTCAATCACTTGACAGTATCAAAACTGTCATAAATAAACTTCATCATTTTGATTTTTTTCAATAATAAAAAATTTATGCACAAATAATTTACATATTACAAGTCATTTTGCAAGCCTTTTTTACAAAAAATGGGCTAAAATCAATGATAAACAAAAAAATGGTCCCAACATAAATGTTGGAACCAATATGTAGAGGTTTTATTAAGTTAACTTCACAAATCAAAAAGAATCTTCCAATTTCCAGTAGACTAAAGAGTTGTTAAAACTACTAATTGGATAATCTTTCTTAGGAGGATTCGGATCACGATTCCTAAATGTCACTTTAGGAACCGTACCTGTCACAGTAACAAGAGTGGAATGCTGTATAGCTGTGCCACTAGAATTATACATTTGAACGATATCACCAATATCCAATGATGACGCAGAATAACAAGCCGGGGCAACGCGATTTGAAGCATACAAAAAATCGTACAAATCATCAGCCTGAGTCCAGCTACAACTATAATTTTTAGGAGTCGTATTATTGGAGCAATAACCAGCACCATTATGATACCAAGAACCAGACGAACAAAAACTACCATCATTAAGAAATGTCCAACCACCTGCATATAAACACTGACTAACAAAATTAGTACAATCACCACCACTATAATTGGAGTAATTACACCATACAGATGTGTTAGGAGAATTATAATACAAATAAGCATAAGATTGAGCCAAATAACGGCTGTAGGTAGTTAATTCAGATCTAATGGAATCAAAACGATGCACGACTGACATAACCACTAGATCAGTAGGATATTCGCCCCATCTAGAAATACCATCTTCAACATTAACAAAACTATCAATCTTCCAACCAGATAGTGTTTTTATTAAAACTATATCATATAACATACCACCCTCCTCATTAGCACCATCGCTAGATGGTATTGAATACAGCTCAACAACATCTCTAAATATTACAACAGAATCAGAAATATCAACGAATGTTTCATACTCATAATCTGTAATTAGCTCAACATCAACGAATTTCGTCGAATAAGACGTATATTCAATACCATACTTCCTTATACTAGCCAAATGTCTATCCAATCTGATCTTCAAACTATCAGAATCATTCTCGTCATTGTAATATTTTTTCCAATAAGGTACATCGGTATTACCGAGTAAATACTCATACTGAGTAGTCATAAAAGCCTCAAACATAGGATAGAATAACTGTTTCGCCTCTTGTACATTTTGAGGATCAACAGTTGGGAGCTCATAAGAATCAATAAAACCAAGTTGACTCTTATTTTCAACATTGTTTCTTTTCACTTCGTCCTTATTACAGCCACAAAGAAACAAAAAAGCGATAACAAATGTGGACAATAAAATTTTTGATGTTTTCATTATAAATAGATTTTAATTTTAAGACCTCTACACAAAAAATAACAATAGTAAAATTAAAGAAAAAATCAAGACAAACAAAATAGAAATCATATGTTTATAGTAATCCAGTATATGGTGCTATTGCAATGGCTATCAGTAGCTTTTGCGTGATACTTAACTCAATCAGATTAAAGATTATTTGTAATTATTAAAATAATGATAAGAGGCATAAAATACCCATAATTTCATCATTTTAAAAAATGATTACATTTTTTCGATGGAATAATTGTAGAAATATTACACTTTTTCGATGTAATAATTGTGAAAGTATTACATTCTTTAGATGGAATAAATTTTTGAAATGGATTTATTTGATTTTTTATAAATTTTCACTATAAGGAAAGTGCCAAATTAATCTTACCAAGGCTCATACCTTTATGGGCTTTTAACTAAAAAATAAAGACGATTGGTATTGTCGTTTCTTTATTGCTTTGGTTAAAAGCCTGGTAATTTAGATTAGTTTGGCGACTCGATAGTATCAGTCGTCTTTTTTATTATTTCTTGTCATTCTGAGCGAAGCGAAGAATCTAGTAATATAAAATAGTTATCTGCTGATAAGTTTTAGTCGCTAAACTATTTTTATAATATGTATACAAATATCGAATTATTCGCTGGTTGATGATGATTGGCTTTATGAATGGAAAAAGCTGGGTTTGAGCATACATTATTAAATGATTTTGATAAATATTGCACTAGTACCCTAAAAACGAACCGTCCTAAACGGAATGTAGTAGAATGAGATGTTTCAGAAATTGATTTTAAACCATATTTATGACAAGTTGATTTATTGAGTTGATGATATCCTTGTCAAGCATTTAGTTATGCCTGAAAACAATTATGATTTAATGATAATAGATGAATATTATTTTTGCAATTTGCAAGAGCATTGAACGAATGTAAACCCAAAATGTTTTTAGCAGAAAATGTTAAATGATTAATATCTCATGATTGATGAAATACTTTAAAAAAAATGATTGAAGTATTTGAGGATTCATGATACACAGTGATAGAACCTAAAGTACTAAATGCTACAGACTTTTGAGTTCCACAAAAAAGATCTAGAATAATAATTATTGGTATTAGAAATGATTTATATAAGGAATGAATTTTTGAACGACCAGCCCCCTTATGAAAAATATATACATTAAAAGATGCTTTAAAAAAATGAGACCTTTATGATTGTGATGTTCCTAAATCAGAATGACAAAAGTATCCAGAAAAAAAGAAAAAAGTTCTAGATTTAGTACCTCCATGATGATATTGGCGTGATTTACCTATTGATGTACAAAAATTATACATGAAAAAAAGTTTTTATCTTGGATGATGAAAAACAGGCATGGCAAGAAGAATTTCTTGGGACGAACCTTGTTTAACATTAACATGTAGTCCATCACAGTGACAAACAGAAAGATGTCATCCAGATGAAACAAGACCATTTACAGTTAGAGAATATGCTAGAATCCAAACATTTCCTGATGATTGGGAATTCTCATGAGGAATAGCTCAGCAATATAAACAAATATGAAATGCTGTTCCTATTAACTTATGATTTGCCATAGGGAAATCTATAAAAAGCACCTTAGATAAAATTAATTCATTTACATCTAAATAAAATTCATGCATAATTACTGATTGTCATTTATTTCAAATGAAGATTTATATAATCATGTTAAAGAGACTGTCTTAAAATACAGATTTAATTTGAATTTAGAAGAATTTACAAAGAATATAATTGATCCTATAAAACTTACTTTTGATTCAAAAGTTTATAATAAAACTGTTGAAGAAGTTATACAATCAGAAGTTATTAGACAAATGGATAAAGCAAATAACAATCATATTTGATATTTTCACCAAAACATTTTCAGATATTTTTGAAATTGATGGAAAGTACCAGATGAGTGATATGACATAATAAATGAGGAACAACATATTTATTGTGAAATGAAGAATAAGCATAATACTATGAATTCTTCTTCATCACAAAAAACATATATGAGAATGCAAAATACTTTATTACAAGATTCTATTGCAACCTGTTATCTTGTTGAAGTAATAGCAAAACATAGTCAAAATATTATATGGCATTGTTCTTTAGACTGAAGATCTGTTGAAATTGGAAAATATTAATGAAAGGATAACTGAAAATAGTGTATTTGAAGAATTATCAGAGATTTCACCTGATTTATTAAAAAGCATATACCTTATCTCTTTTAGAGAATACGAATGATTTTCCAATTTTTCATTTAAAACTGAATAAATTAGCATAACTTAATGAATTATTGAGAATATTGAACTCTGTAAAAAACCGATTCTATTTAAAATCAGTTTATATTAAAAACTCACCATATTGAGATAGAATATAGATTCTTCGCTATCGCTCAGAATGACAAAATTGAAAAAATCCAACTCTATTTGAAGTCAACAAGTGATTCATTATCAGATTTTATATATAATGTTATCAAATATTAAATCTTAACTCAAAACCCACTTTGTCAGATTATCCAAATGAGAATACAATTCCTTTCCTTCTTCACTTAGATAATAATTAATTTTCAGTGGTTTCTTTTGTGAAACGATTCTTTCTACATATCATTTTTCAACTAATAAATCTAATCTTTCAGTCAAAACTTTTGAATTAATTTGTGGCAATCTTTTCATTAATCACGAAAATGTAGATATTCACAT
>FLNV01001641.1_pt1 | contig 22432 bp, 16 predicted proteins | sample 1140351 | NCBI WGS metagenome assembly FLNV01 (sample SAMEA3878207, study PRJEB12797) | bioreactor metagenome | biome: Moose rumen | place: Sweden | collected 2011-10
CGTTCCATCTGCTCGCCCATGTTCCTGTCGGGCTTGGGTGTCGAGTCCTCGGGACGTTTGCCGAAGATGGAGATGGCCCCTTCGGGGCAGACCGCCAGGCAATGCTCGCAACGCCAGCATCCGCGCCAGCCATAACGCTCGAAAGGCTGCATCACAGGCACACCGTTCTGCATCTTCAGCACCATGCCGGTGCAGACGTTCACGCATTGGCCGCAGCCGATGCATTTGTTCTTGTCAACCCTGAAGCGGGTGGTGTTTTCCATTCCCATAGCTGTTATTTTTGTTTCTTCCCATACTTTTTCCTCACAATCCCAAAAGAATTGGCTACCAACTCTTTCAGCAGGCTTTCCTCCACGCTCTGCAAGTCCATGCCTATCCAGTATTTGGCGTTGAAATGGCTGTCGGGAGGGGTTGTGCCCACTGCGCTTTCGAGCAGTTCGGGGATGCGCTCGGGCTGGCATTTCACCACCACCGACCGCCCGTTGAGGTCGCAGTAGCAGAACGTGTGCCCGCTGACGTAGAACGCCAACACGGAGTCGCCGCCGGGCATCTTGGCGAAAGGCAGCTTTTACTCCACCTCGCCCAACGAAAGGCAAAACTCGCGAAAATCAATCACATTCATAAGACAAAATGTTTGCGGAATTCTATTTCATCGGTGATGACAAGATACGGTGTGCCGTCGTCTTTGTATCGGGCTTCACAGCCTGACGGTAGCGGATCCCCTTTCAGATCCATCGTCTCGGCTTCGAGGATATAACGGGTGAAGTCGTCTTTTAGCGCTTCCTTGTCGATAAAACCGCCCGTCACCTCAAGAAAGCGTTCCATCGTGAGCGTATTCCGATAGGGTTTCAACGCCATCATCAGGTCTTTGAAAGCGTGGTCGGTGCCGGTCTGCTGTTCTATCTGCCCCACTATCCTCAGCGCATACACGGCACCTCTCCAATAAGGAATCCAGCTGTAATCGCCTAAGTTCCAGAAGTTTTGGTCGATCTCCTCATTCGGAAGGTTCCGTATCTCGCTGTGATAGAGGCTGTTAAGATAGTCATTAAGGAAATCGATGAAGTTCTGTGGCGTTTGCATCCCTGCGGCGGTGACCAAATAGATGGCATGGAAGTCGTTGAAGCCTTCGCCCCACCATTGCATGTCGCCGCCTGCGCCAATCCAGTTGTGGCCAATCTCGTGCGCAAAGGTCTGCTCACGGTTATGGGTAAGGATGGTGTCGGCCTGGGCACTATAACGGGCGAAAAAGCCTCCGTAAAGTCCCAATCCGCTCACCTCGAACGGGATTTTCTGGAACGGATAGACCATCAGGGAATAAGGACTTTCAGGATCGTCCTCCCAAAAATCCACCGCTGCGGCATAGAAGGTTTTGAAAAAGACTTTAAGTTGCCCAATGTTGTATTCCGCCAACGTACGAGGAGCGGTCACCACATAGTTGCGCACGCCCGCGATCTCGAGGGTGTCAACATGAAGCAACCAGCCACCGACCAACACGCTTCCCCACAGGTCCAAAACAAACCCGGAAAAGTCTTCGGTTCCGTTTCCAGGGTTGTAAAGGCAAAACACGGGGAAATCCGGCGCCTCATTCCAGGTCACTTGTGCCGGGATAGACTCTCCTTGTACCCTCTCCTCTTCAGGCAGCAGGAAGAGATGCGGTCCGAGCGAATAGAGCATGTCCGCAGTGATGTTGGGACGGAACACCTCCCTCGGACAGTTGAGGCCCGTGTCGGGCAGCGACTGCTCCACGCGATAGTTTATCTTGACGGGATTTGCCTTGAAATCAAACAGTTGTATTCTTGAGTTTATGCTGTCTGCGAGCCATGTAGCACCTTCGACATTCAGCTTTTTCACGCATGAAAAAAGGTCATGCTGTCCGCCTAAGCCAGGGTCTCCATAAAAGAGGGTTATCGTGTCGCACACGGGATAGGTGTAAGTCAGTTCCACATCAATCCCTGCATCGTTCCAACAAAGTTGGTAAGCGAAGTTCTCTTGTTTTCGCCCTCCGCAACCCGTCAAGGCAAAAGCGATGACGAAAATGCTGAATATCAAAATGTTGTGTTTTTTCATAATGTGATTACTTAAATTCATATCTGTTTCATTAAAAAAGCTCCATCTCCCTATCCAACAGGCTTACTTGCCTTGATGGTTTGACCGTATCTGTGGGCAGCACCTCGCCCAACAGCAAGGGTGAGTTGGGGTCGTGGCGGCGGTAGTTCTCCAAGGCTTTTTGGGGGTCTTTGTTGGCGTAGCAATAGCGGCAGCCATTGGGACAGCTGTTGTAGTCGCCCACGCCGCGACTCTCCATGCAGGCGCAGCCCGCCCGGTTGCCCTTGTGGGCCGTCTTCTTGAAACGCAGGCCCAACGCCTCGCTAAAAATCTCGGTCGTCATGCAGCCGCTCTTGTGGATGCCGAAACGTTCGTAGTCGCCGATGGTGGCGCAGGTTTGCAGATAAAGGCCGTAACGCTTCGCAATCGCGCCCAAACCTTCCGCCAAGCGCAGTTTGTCGTCCTCGCTAATGGGTTGCAGTTCAGGCATGTTGGTCTCCAATTTCTTGTACATCTCCACAAAGCTAAAGATGCAGCGGCTGACGTAGGGCGTCAGTTCCCGCGCCATGCGGTCGAAGGTCTCAAAATGCCGCCCGATTGTGTATTTCGGCGTGAGCAGCACAGGGTCGTAGCGCCACGCGATTTTCTCCTTCCCGACTTGTGCCGCCAGCCGTTTCAGCGTCCCGATGCTTTGCGCGATGCCCGGCACTCGCGGCTCAATGTCGGTGTCATAGGCCGTGATGGTGTAATGGTAATAGCAGTTGAAGCGGTCGCTGATTTCGTGCAGGCGGGGTAGGATGGGGGAGTAGTCCTTGGAGCAGAACACCACCACGTCGATGAGTTCCGGCGACAGTTCGATGCGGTTGATGGTGCTGGGAAACAGCGGGTTGCGCGACAGCATATAGCCCTCGCGAAACCGGTTCAGCAGCCACTCGCTGTAGTATTGCACCGTGTCGGTCCGTCCGCCTGTGTTGAGGATCATGCAAATCTATGTGATTTGATTATTAGGACAAATTATTCCAAGTCATCTATAGGATAGGTTTCATTTAATATCTTCATTTTTCAGCATTTTCTTTTCCGACAATTTCCCAATGACCGCCTTTGTCGGGTCCAACGTGGCGGAGGAAGTTATGCTCCTGCAAAAATCTGAGGTCTCTTCGGATAGTCCTTTCGTTTACCCCAAAATATTCAGCCAAAGACGCAGATGTTTCTAGGACATTTACTATGACATTTCCTAGGACATTCATCTTGCCGGTCTCTATCATTCTATTGATTATATTTTGTTGTCTTACAGTTAATTGTTTGAAATTATCCACAGTGTTTTCTGAGATATTTTCTAGGACATTTTCTGGGACATTCACCGCCTTGTTTTCAAGATTCCCGTTTGCGAGTCCTGAAGGTATCCAATTGTAAGGAATCACTACGCGGATGAAATTGTCCATGAACACAAAGTTCTCCTCTTTGTAAACCTTAAGCACACGCAGCATCCCGGTACCTAATGCCTCAACCATGTCCACATCACGGAAAACACGCATCAACTCCTTGTTGCGAGGGTTGCTTACGCCATTAAAGAAGTCGGTGCGCTTGAATTCTATGCGGTTGGTTTCGGTCATCGTTCTGCCATGTCGTTTCAAATTTTGCAAAAGTACAAATTATTTCGGAATCCCAAATCAGGGCATTTTCAGCACAATCTTCCCGCCGGCACCACCTTTTTCCAAGAGAGTGTGCGCCTCGAAGATTTCGTCCAAACGGAACACTTTGGCATACAACGGCTGGATTTGTTTCTTGTTGATTAAATCAAACATCGCGTCAATGGTTGCCTTGGTCGGGAAGTTGCTGAAGAAGCCCGTGAGGAACACGCCGTTGGGGATGTACTTGATGGGGTCGAAATGCTCGACGGTGAAGACGTTGCCGAGGATGCCCGTGTTGCAGACGTAGCCCAGCTTTGTGACACACCGAAGGCTGTCTTGCAAGGTGGCCGGCCCGATGAGTTCCAGCACTTTGTTGGGGCGCATTTCGGTAGGCAGGCTTTGCGCCAATTTGCCGTCGTCGATGCAGCAGAAGTCCGCGCCGATGGCTTGCAGCCGGTCGAAGTCCTTCTCCTTACGACAGGCGGCAATCACCGTGGCACCGATGGCCTTGCCAAGCTGGATGGCGGCTTGCCCGACGGTGCTGGTCGCGCCGCGTACCAAGAGCGTGTCGTTGTCGTTGAGGAGCAGGCACTCCGTGAGCGAGCCGTAGGCGGTGAAATAGGTCTCGGGGATGGCGGCCAACGACACCCAGTCCAAGCCGGTCTCCACCTTGAAGACGTTGGTTGCGGGCAGCAGGGCGTATTCGGCATAGCTACCGTTGAACGAGCGTCCCATGCCGCCCATCAGCGCGATGACCTTGTTGCCTTTTCTCAATTGAGTGTCGGAAGGATTCTCGATTTCGCCTACGCACTCAATGCCGGGCACGATGGGTTTCTTGATATAGTCGTTCTCGATCTCGAACATCCGCAGCAACGCTTCGGAGTGATTCAGTCCGGCGGCATGGATCTTCACCAACACCCATCCGGGCCGCACTTCTGGGACGGACATTTCGCTCACGCGCATTTCTTCTGCAGAGCAACGGCGGGTTAGTTGTATTGCTTTCATTTCAAAATCACTTGTCCACCTCTTCCGCATCCTTCACCAACCGCACCGAGCAGCCGAAATACTTGAACATCGACCAGTTGCAGGTCTTGAAGTTGGTGGGAGAAAAGTTGATTTCGTGTGCGGTGAAGGTGTCGTGGGCACTGGAGACCGACCAATAGACGCCATGCGTGGCTATGCTCGTGAGCATGGTGCCATAGCGCATTCCCGCCGTGGGCAGAAACACCGCTCCGTTGGCCTCAAAGACATCCATCCAGTCCGAAGCACTAATGAGATTGCCCGAATAATCGCAATCTTCCTCGTTGGTGTTGGTCAAGGTGTAGTTGCCTGAATCCCAGTCGTCGGGGAGCAAAATCACGCCTGCGACGTTGTTCACCGTGGCCTTGGCATAACGGATGCCCGAAGCGGTGGTGCGCAAGTCCAGTACGTATTCCCACTCGTCGGCGGTCAAGGTACGCCACATCCCAGCGGCACCACCTCCGTTGCTGATGGGGTTATAGACACCCCAGTCGGAATTGGCGTAGTCGCCCGTCAGGTCGGAGTCATCCAAAGGACCGTAATAAGCCGTGTTGGTGTTTTCGGTGTTCCAAGGCTGATAATAGACGTTGCCGTTGTCCCAGCCGCTCGTCGCCCAGCCGAAGAGGTCGCGGTCGGCATGTTGGTCTTCAGAGGCTTGAGGCCCGTCGCCGAGATAGTCCCATTGACGCTCGGCAAACTTCCAGTAAGGCGTCGCGGCACTGCCGATATACTGCAAATTGCCTCGCGAGAAATACACACGGTTGTCGGCGTTGGTCGAAAACAGCCCGTCGATGAAGCCTTGCGGCGGGACCTGCACATGGCAGATTTGGGAATAGTCCGTGGGACAGCCTCCAACGTCGATTTTGACCCGATAATAGCTCTCGACAGTCGGGAAAAAGCGGTAAGTTGTGCCGTTGGCATTCTCAATGTCTTGATAGTCAATGTTGTCCAACGACATTTGCCATTGCAGTTCGCCGTATTGGTAGTTGCCGGCTTGCAGCTCAATGGTGTCGGTGCCCATAATTTCGATGATTTGTGCCTCAGCGTGAATCGACGCACTGATAATCAGGCACATTGTCAGTATGGAAAATAGATGTTTCTTCATGGCGGTCACTTTTTGATGATTTTGTGTACAAAGGTCGATTTCTCCGTCCTGACGTTCAGGAAGTAAAGGCCGGCAGGGAGATGGCTGAGGTTAAGCTTCACCGAAGATGATGAGCTGACGGTGCGGCGTTCTTTCAGCACCACTCCGCCTTTCGCGTCAGAAATGGTGATGTCGATTGCATTTGGACATTCCGTTTCGTCGAATTGGAGCAGCAGTGCGTCATCGACGGGATTGGGGGCGACGGTCAGGTCCTGATTTTGCATCGTGTTTTCCTCCACTTGCGTCGGGCACGGGTCGGGAAGTTCCAGTACCACAACGGTTTGCGCCTTCACGACCACGGCGGCAAACAGGAGTGTGAACAAAAATAAACGTTGTTTCATTGGTTTGTGTTTTTAAGTAAATGATTTGCTTTGGATTGCCACATCGTCAGCTTCGGGTTGCCAACGAATAGCTTTTTTGGAAATGCAAAGTTACGACTTATTTTTGGAAATCAAACTTCTTTCCAACATTGCGGGTCTGGCGCATAGAAATCGTGGGTGTAGCCATACGCCACGGCGGGACAGCCGCGACAGAAACGCAGCAGCGCGCACTTGCCGCATTTCTCGAATTTCTCGTATTGGCGGAAATAGTCCATCTTGGGTGAGGTCCAGAGGTCGTAAAGCGGGGTTTCAAACACATTGCCCACCACGCTGTCGAAACGGCGGCAGGCCATCACGTCGCCATCGGGCAGGATGGTGAAGTGGCCGTGGCCGCAGTTGCAGCCGTCGTAAACGGTGTCGTCGTCCAAGCCCTCCGGAATCTTGAACTCGCCGATTTCATGCAGGTACAAGCCCCACAGATGGTCCTTCAGGTTGAAGGTCGTCTTGCAGCCGTCGCCGTATTCCAAGTATTTCTTCCAACAGGTGTCCAGAACTTGGCGGTACTGCTGCGGCGTGAGGTGTGCGCTTTTCTCCAAACTTGTAGGGCAATATCTCGCGAAGGCGAACACATCTGCTTCGTGTCTTACCACCGTGTCGATGATTTCAGGCATTTGGTCGGCATTCACGCCTGAGACGGTGGTCATTATCGCCACACGAATGCCGTTGCGGTGCAGCACCTTGATTTTCTCAAGCGTGGTGTCGAACGAGCCGGGCTTGCGCATGTAGTCGTGCGTCTCGCGGTTACCGTCGATGCTGAGCTGGTACTTCTCGCAGCCGTAGAACTTCAGTTTTTGGCAGTTCTCGTCGTCTAAGTGGAACGGATTGCCCAAAATCGTGAACGGGATTCCCTTTTCCTTCACATACGACAAAATCTCCCAAACGTGGGGATGCAAAAGGGGATCGCCTCCCGTAATATAAAGGTACGGGAAGCGATCACACATCTTGTCGCACATTTCCAAACAGCTGTCAATCACCTTCTTGGCCCGCTCCACGCTCACCGAAAGCAGTTCGGGATGGCCTTCGGAGAAGATGTAGCAATGCTTGCAACGCTGGTCGCAATAGTCGGTGATGTGCCACTGGAAGGAGAAGTAGTGCATCGTCTCAAGATTTACTTCGCGCCGCAGGCACTGCCGCAGGCACTCGGCTTTTCCTCTTTCTTAGGCTCTGCCGCACCGCAGGCGCTGCCGCAGGCTGAGGGTTTTTCTTCGGGTTTGGCTGCGCCGCAGGCACTGCCGCAAGCGCTTGAGCTTCTCTTGGCAAACGAGGCCACGAAGCCTCCAAGTTCTGATCTCTTCATTGTAGTGAAATTTTAGTGAAACAATTATTGAATTAAAGTGTGATTGTTCATCTGTCAAAACGCGAACTCATACTCTGCACCGGCCCAGACCTTGAAGCCTTTCTCGCGTGTGTACGACTTCAGCTTGGTGCCTTCGGCGTTGGCATCCACCACCTTGTCGGTGACATAGTCGCCGAGGATGTAGAAATTCAGCGTGTTGTGCCAACCTATCTTCACGTCGATGCCGACTGAGCCACGCCAGCGGTTGACGTAGCCGCCGTTGAAGCCCGTCAGGAACCAGCCGGCCTCGCCCGTCTCGGAATAGTCGTCGAGGGTGAAGTAGTTGGAGCCGTCGTAGGCCGCCGCGATGACGGGCGCGTTCAGGTAGTTGCGCATCTCAACGTAGGCGTAGGGCTTCACGAAGTCGAAGCCCTTGTATTTCACCATCAAACGGCTCTTCAGCATGAGGGCGTTGGCGGGGTTTTGGTAGGCGTTGAAGTCGCCCGTGCGATGAGTCATTTGCAGGCGTTCCTTCAGCGAGAGGTTGAAGTCGTCGAGGCGGAGTGTCCCCATCACGTCGGCCATCACGCGGTGGCGGGCGTTCTTGAAGGCTTGGTTGGAGGCGCTATAGCCGTTGATGAAGGCATAGCCTATACCCACCTTGACGTTGGGATGCACCTTATAGTCGACGCCCACCGTGGTCTGAAGCCTGTTGAGGCTGCCAAAGTTGTTGTCGAAACGCACCTCTTCCGCGAGGCTGACATGCAGTCCCTTGACGATTTTCTTGTCCATCCCGACGGCTAACCGACCGCCAAACTCCGTGTCGAGGGCGACATCCGTCTGCGCAACGGCCATCATGGGAAACAACATCCCTAATGCCAATATGAAAACATGTATCCTATTCATATTCATTTGTTTTGTCATTGTTATTATTTCGCAGGGACTAAAACGGTCCGTGGCCGCCACCGCCAGGGCCGTTGCCACCGCCGCCACCACCTCCATTGCCGCCCGTGTAGGCCGACAGGCTGACCGTAGTGCCGCCGCTGACTTCGGCATTCTCGAAAAACAGGTTGGCGAAGCAGGCCGTGCCGCCCGTAAAGGTCACGCCCGACTTCAAAGTAGGGGTCGATGCGCCTGAGACCACGAGAGCCCCGCTGTTGGTGCTCGACGGGGAGAAAAAGACATAGGTCTCGGAGCCAACCGTCAGGCCGTACCAAGTGTTGGTCGTCCACGATGATGTCGAATAACAGCTTTGCGAGAGCGACGATCCGCTTTCCAAGCCGCCGAAGGCGATGAGGGTGCCGCCCGTAAGGTAGAGCTTGTAGCCGCCTTCGGTGTTGGCGTCGATGGCCACCTCGGGCGAGTTAGTGCCGATGGCGTAGACCACGCCGCCTTTGATGTAGAAGTTGCCGTTGGCGTCGAGTCCGTCGTTGCCTGCCGAATAGCCGCAGACGTAGCCTCCGCTGACGGTGAAGTCGCCGCCCGAATTGATGGCGTCGTCAGCCCTTGAATAGCTGTATACCTCGCCGCTCGTGACGGTGAGCGTGCCCTTGGCTTCGATGCCTTCGTGGGCAGTGCTGCTCACCACGACGTTGCCTCCGGCAAAAACCAAGTTGCCGTCGCACTTGATGCCCTTGGCCGAAACGCTGCTTGAGCTGCTGTTGCCACCGCCCGGGAAGCCGCCACCGCCACCTGAGCCGTAGTTGCTGCCTGTGGTGGTCACCCTCAACGAGCCGCCATAGAAATAGCCGTTGCCGTCGCATTTGATGCCTTTGCCGCCCGTGCCCGAATTGGTGATGGTCAGCGTGCCGCCGTCCATCCTCACATAGTCGTTGGCCTTGATGCCCGCCGTGCTCTTGTATTCGTTGTCGTCGCTGTCGTAATAGGCGTTGCCCGTCACGTTCACGGTGAGCGTGCCGCCCTTGACGAGGACATAGTCGTCCGACACGATGCCCGACCTGCCCTGGGCCGTCACCGCAAGCGAGCCGTCGCCGCTGAAAATCAGCTGGCCTTCGCTAAAAAGAGCTGCCTTCTCGTCTTCGCCAGAGGGCGTGTCGGTGTAACTCGCGCCGTCGGCAAGGCCGTTTTGACCCTCTATTATAACAAAGGTGCGCTTGCCCTTGTTGGGCGTGGCCATCGGGCCTTGAACGTTAAGGGCCGCGCCATTGGGGTTGGTGATGAAGGCCGAATTAAGCGTAATACCTTGTTTCTTAGAACTATACAGCTTGAAGAAGCCGTCGGTGGTGCCGCCCGAAAGCTCGTACATCACGTATTCGTCGCCTGAATAGACAATGGTCACGTCGTTGCCGCTGACCGTGACCGAAAAATCGTCGGTGACGCCTGTCACGGTGGCATCGTCGCTTTCGGAAAAGACCACTTGCACCGTTAGGGCAAAGGAGGTGTTCGAGATGTCGTCGTCGGCGTCGTCAACGGCAACGGAATCGATAGCGACGATGTTGTCCTTGGCGCAGCCCACCAGTAGCAGGAGCGACAAGCCGCAGAGCATCAGAGGTTTACTTATTCGTTTCATGGTTTCTTTATGGGTTGATTGCATCGTTTTAACGCGGCAAATTTAGGACATATTGTCGTACTTACACAAAAAAGTCGTACTTTTGCAAACTTTTTAGTCAAAAGGAAATCGTGACATGCACAAGATATTCATCCCTATCTATCATTTCTTCGAGAAGCATAAAGCCTTGATGTACATCATCTTGGCTCTAACGAGCGTGATATTCCTCTTTTTCGGCCTGAAGATGAAATACGAGGAAGACATCACCAAACTGCTGCCTTCATCGAGCGTTGAGAGCCAGTTGGCTTTCGGTTCCATCGAGTTGAAGGACAAGATCTACATCCAAGTGACATCGTCAGGCGATCCGCTGACGCCCGAAGCCTTGGGCGAAAGGACCGACGAGTTCATAGAACTCCTTTTCGAGCGCGATTCGGCGAGCCATTTCATCTCCAACGTGCTCTACAAGATGGAACCCGAGATGGGGCTGAACGCCCTCGATTTCGTGCTCGACCACCTGCCTTCGTTCATCGACACTGCGGCCTACCGCGACATCGCGAAAGCCATGGAGCCTGAGGCCGTGGAGAGGCAGATGTGGGTCAACTACGAGCAGATGATGGAAGACGAGACGGGCGACATCACCCAAGCCATCGCCTACGACCCGCTCAATCTGCGCGATGCCATCATGGGCGAGGTGCTTGCCAAGGGCATCGGCAGCTTCAACGTCATCGACGGCCACCTTTTCTGCCCCGACAGCACCGTGACCATCGCCTACCTCGCGCCGGCCTTCCGTTCGCTCGATTCGGGTTCGGGTACCGACTTCAGCCGCATGTTGCGTCGCGCCCAAAAGGACTTCGAGGCCATGCATCCCGACGTGAAGGTACACGCGCACGGCAACCCCATCGGCAGCGTTTCAAACGCCAGCCGCATCAAGGCCGACTTGGTGGTCACCGTTGGCATCTCCTTGATTTTGATTCTCCTGCTTATCGGACTGTGCTTCAGGAGTTTCCAATTCATCTGGAAGCTCTTGCTGCCCATCTTCTACGGCATGATGTTCGCGCTCGCCTGCATCTATTGGCTCAAGGGCGGCATGTCGCTGATGGCGTTGGGGTTGGGTGCCATCATCTTGGGCGTGGCCATCAGCTACTGCCTGCATGTGCTGATTCACCATTTCTTCGTCGGCGACCCCGAACAGCTGCTGCGCGACGAGTCGACGCCCGTGTTTCTCGGCTGCATCACCACGGTGGGCGCCTTTTGCAGCCTGCTCTTCACCGACAGCGACCTGCTGCGCGACTTCGGCCTCTTCGCCTCGTTGGCCCTCATCGGCAGCACCCTGTTCGCCTTGATATTCCTGCCGCATTTCCTGCCGGCACGCAAGGCCGACAGCAACAACAAGACCTTCCGCGTCATCTCGCGCATCAACAACCTGCCTGTCGACAAGAAACCTTGGTTCTTGGCGCTGATTGTGGTCGTTTTGGCCGTCGGCATCATCTTCTCGCCCAAGGTGAGATTCGACAGCGACCTCCGCAACCTCGACTACAACTCGCCTGATGAAGTGGTGGCCGAATCGCTCTACAACGCGAAAAACAACGACGGCTTCACGCACCTCTATTTCGCCACCGTGTCAACCGACCTCGACGAGGCGTTGGAAGCCGACAAGTCGCTGATGCTCATCTTGGACTCGCTGCAACGGCAAGGTCTTGTCCACGCCTATTCCGACTTGATTCCCAAGCTGTTTGTCACACAAGCCGACCAAGAGCGACGCATCGCCGCTTGGAACGCCTATTGGACCGAGGAACGGAAAAGCGAAGCCATCCGTATGGTCGACAAGGGTGCCCTCGATTTCGGCCTCGACCCGATGATGTTCTACGAGTTCAAGGAACTGCTGAACGCCGACTACGAGCCTGCCTCGCTGATGGAAAGCGGCGTGGTGCCCGACAACCTGCTGAGCAACTTCATCGAATGCAACGCCGACAACCAGTTCATGGTGTTCACCGATGTTTCGATGCTCCTCAGCGACATCGACCTCGTGACCGACGCCTTGGTGCAAAACCCCAAGACCTTCGTCCTTGAGCCGTTCTACTACTGCAAGAGCATGGTCGACGTCATCCACGACGGGTTCAACATCGCCGTGTGGATCTCGTCGCTCTTCGTCTTGGTCATCCTGCTGCTGTCGTTCCGCAACCTCATCACGGCCTTGCTGTCGTTCCTGCCCATGGTGCTCAGCTGGTTCATGGTGCAGGGCTACATGGCCCTCTTCGGCCTCGAGTTCAACCTCATCAACATCATCATCTCCACCTTCATCTTCGGCGTGGGCGTCGACTATAGCATCTTCATCACCGAAGGCCTGCTGAGCGAGGCACGGACCGGAAGCCGCGACATCCTCACATGGCACAAGGTGGCCATCTTCTTCTCGGCGGTCATCCTCATCATCGTGGTGACGTCGCTCCTCTTTGCCGTGCATCCCGCCATCCGTTCCATCGGGCTGTGTACCCTCATCGGGATGGTCTCCACCATCATGATTTCCTACTCGTTGCAACCCTTCGTATTCAGGCAGCTGATGAAGATTCCGGCCTACAAACGCAGCGTGACAAAGAAGAAAAAAGAAGAAAACAAGGATGAAAAGGCATAAAACCGAAACCGTGGCACACTTTTTGCAAGAACCAGCGTTTGTTCGTCAAACCGAGCTATCGTAATTCAACACCCATAACAAGGAAAACTCATATCGTATGAAGCATATTACCCTGATTGTCACCGCCATGCTGCTTTCGGTAGCGGCTTTCGCCCAACAAGGCATCGAGACCGATTTCACCCAGACCAAGGAAATGAAGGTTTCGGGTAAGACAACCCAAAAGGCGGGGCACATCGTTTACGACGGAAACGACCAACTTTCAATGACTTACACCCAACCCGAAGGCGACTATTTCGTCATTGAGGGCGACAAGGTGAAGATGAGCATGGACGGCAAGAAAGCCACGCTCGATGCCGAGAAGTCGAAATTGGTGAAGCTGCAACGCGCCACTTTGCTCAACTGCTTGTCGGGCAACTGGGAGCAGGCCGCTGAGGACAACGAGGCCGACCTCACCGTGAGCGAGGCCGACGGCATGCGCACCGTGCTGATCAAGGCGAAGGGCAAGGTGCCGAGAGGCGGCTATTCGTCGGTGGAAATCACCTACCGCCTTTCCGACGGCATGTTGACGCAGATGGTGCTCGAAGAGGCCATCGGCGTGAAGAACACTTATGTCATGGTATTGAATTAAGACAACAAATCAAATAACAATCAATTCACTAAACTTCAAACACTAAAATCTTACAATTATGAAGAAAGCTTTCGCTTTGGTGGCCCTTGTCGCCGCCTTGTTCGTTGCCGGAAATGTGCAGGCACAAATCAGTATCAACGCGGGCTATGCCCCCGAGAAATTCACCACCACCTGGAACAACAGTTCCTCTTCTATCAACTACCAAGGCTTCTTTGTCGGTGTCACCGACAACATCGGCCTAGCCAAAGGCTTTGGCGTGGCTCCTGGCGTACAGTTCCGCATGAACATGAGGAGCTACGATGGTCTTTTAGGAACATCATACAAAGACACCCAAATGCTCATCGATGTCCCCGTGCTGTTCAACTATGGCATCGCCATCAACCGCGACATTGCCATTACCCCGTTTGTCGGCCCCATGTTCAGTTTCGCCGTTTCAGGTTCGACAAAAAGCGGCAACAACTCTGTCAGTTGGTACGGTGACAACAGCGACTTGAACCGTTTCAACATCAACGCCGTTTTGGGTGCTGCCATCAACTACAACAGAGCCAAATTGTTTGCTGGCTACCGTTTCGGCTTGCTTGACCAAGAAAAGAGCAACGACAACATCACCACCAAGACACAAGGTTTCTTCGTCGGCCTGGGATTCAACCTCTAATGGCATCGACATAACGAGCCTCACAATGGAGACGCCTTCGGGCGTCTTTTTTTTGCCTTGTGCAGAAAGTTTTCAACAATCCATGTTGATAGCCCTGTTGATAAATTGTTGAAAACTAATTGTCTTTCAAAAGTTTCCGTCACCAACAATTTCCTAATTTTGAACTCTTATCCTAAAAAGGTTTAGGTAGAAATAAATCATTAAGTATCAAATAATTAAATTTCTCAAAGATGAAACAAAAACTCACTTTTTTGCTGACAGCGGTTTTGCTGTTGACGGGAATGACTTTGCAGGCGCAGTCAAGGGCCGAAGCTTCCATTGACTTTTCGCAACAAGGTTACGAAAACGCGCAAGATTTTGACGGCGTTGTCATCGACATTGACGACAATGTCAGTGTCGTTTTCAACAAGGGAACAGGCAATAACGGCCCAAAATATTACAATACGGGTACTGCCATTCGTGCCTATGGCGGAAACAACTTCGTGATTTCTTCTACCAGCACTATAACTGGTATCACTCTGACTTTCGGTTCGGGTGAAGGATCGAACGAACTCACTACTGATGTTGGCTCCTTCAGTTCACCGTCATGGACAGGTTCCAGCACTGAGGTGACCTTTACCGTCGGAGGCACTTCCGGACACCGAAGAATTAAAGAAATAGCCGTGACATATACAGCAGGCGGCGGCCAGCAAGAAACCGTGGCCACCCCGACCTTCAGTCCGGCGGGCGGCACCTACTTCGAAACGCAGTCGGTCAGCATCAGCTGCGCCACCGAAGGGGCCACCATCCACTATACCACCGACGGCAGCGAGCCTACCGAGAGCAGCGCAACCTACTACAACCCGTTGGACATCAACGTGACCACCACCGTGAAGGCCAAGGCTTTTATGAGCGGCTATACGGAGAGCAACACGGCCACGGCCACCTACAACTTCCCCACCCTCGTCACCATCGCCGAGGCAAAAGCCTTGGCCGTCAACGAATACGCCTTGGTGCAAGGCATCGTCACCTTCATCGACGGGCGCAACGTCTACGTCCAAGACGGCACGGGCGGCATCTGCCTCTTCCTGAACAGCGGCACCGTCCCGTCGGCATTGGCTCTTGGCGACATGGTGCAAGCCTACGGCAAACGAGCCAACTACAACGGACTGTTAGAGCTTTCCTACATCAACGGCGGCAACGCCAACGAGTTCAGCATCCTTTCGAGCGGCAACGCCCTGCCCCTCGCCGTGAAGACCATCGCCGAGATCATGGAAGGTGGCTCCGACGCGCTGCAATGCACCCGCGTGAAAATTGAAAGCGCCATCATCGGCGCCATCAACACGAGCGGCAACACCCCGTTGACACAAGGCGAAAGCAGCACCAACATCTATAAGGTGCCCGCCCTCACCGACATCGCGGAAGGCGACGAAGTGGACGTCACTGGCGTGGTCGGCTACTTCAACGTCGCACAAATCCGCGTGGCCTTGGCTAACGACATCGTCTTGTCGTATGTGCCCGACCCGCAACTCAACGTCAGCCCGACCCAACTGAGCGACTTACGCTACACCTACAACAACGGCCCGTCGGCGGCAAAGACGTTCACCGTTTCGGGTTCGGACCTCGATGCCGACATCACCCTCACGGCACCGGCCCAGTTTGAGTTGAGCCTCAGTCCCGCCAACGGCTATTTCGACAGCGACGCACTCTCGCCCGTCAACGGCACGGTGACGGAGACCACTGTCTACGTGAGGATGAAAGCCGGATTGGCCGTCGGCGACTATTCGGGTAGCCTCACCGTCGTTTCCGGCGACCTGAGCCAGAGCGTCGCCCTCAGCGGCACCGTCAGCGAGCAGCCCGTTGTCGCCACCCCGACCTTCTCGCCTGACGGAGGCAACTTCATCAGCGCACAGACCGTCAGCATCAGTTGCGAGACCGAGAACGCCACCATCCACTACACCACCGACGGCAGCGAACCCACCGAGAGCAGCACCGTGTATAGCCAGCCCTTCACGGTGAGCGTCACCACCACCGTCAAGGCCATAGCCGTTGCGCCCACCTACGCCAACAGCACCGTCGGCGAGGCCACCTACACCATCTACACGCCCATCACCATCGCCCAAGCCCGAGCCTTGGCCGCCAACGCCTATGCCTGCGTTGAAGGCATCGTCACCTTCATCGACGGGCGCAATGTCTATATCCAAGACGGCACCGCCGGCATCGACCTCTACCTTAATAACAATACCGTGCCTTCGGCCCTCGCCGTGGGCGACAACGTGCGTGCCTACGGACGCAAGACCACCTTTAACGGCTTGGTCGAACTGACCGGCATCAACGGCAGCAACGAGAACGCATTCCTCATCCTTTCGAGTGGCAACACCTTGCCTTTGGCCGTCAAGACCATCGCCGAAATCAACCAAGACTACAGCGGCAACAACCTGTTGCAAGCCACCCGCGTGAAGATCGAGAACGCCATCATCGGAGCCATCAACCCGAGCAGCACCACCGTCATCACCCAAGACGGCAACAGCCTCAACGTGTACCAGATTCCCACCGTCGAAGGCATGTTGCAAGGCGACTGGGTTACCTTGACCGGCATCATCGGCTGCTACAACGCGCCCCAGCTGCGTGTGGCCAACGCTAACGACATCCAATACACGCACCGTCCCACCCTGACCGCCAACCCGACCTCGCTGAACGGCTTCACATACGACTACGAGCAAGGCGGCCCATCGGAAGTGAACACCTTCCTCATCGGCGGCGACTACCTGACCGACAATGTGGCCGTGTATCCCTCCGAGAGCTTCGAGGTGTCGACTTTGGTCAACTTCAGACCCGAGAACCCCGCCATGATTTTCATTCCCAACTCAGGCCATTTCTACGACATCACCATCTATGTGCGCATGAAGGCCGGTCTTGAGGCTGGCACCTACAACGAACAAGTCTACGCCGTTTCGGAGAACGCCGACACGCTGTTCATCAGCGTCAGCGGTACCGTCACCGGAGGCACCACGCCGCCCGAGCCGCCCACGCCAGGCGACGGCAACTATGTGCGCATCAGCGACCTCGGCACTTTGGCTGAAGGAAGCATCGTGGTCTTCGCCGCCCGCTTCGACGACAACGCCACCGACTATTACGCCATGAGCAACACCTCGTCGGGCAAGCCCACTGGCGTGCTGTTCACCTCCACCACATCGGGCGAGGACGAAATCCTGCCCGCCTCCATCGTCGACGAGGAAAGCAGCTACTATTGGACCGTCGGCATCACTGCCAACGGCTACACCTTCACCAACGCCAACGGCGAGCTGATCGGCTACACCAGCAGCACCAACTTCGCCACGGGCGGCGACAACACCGAATGGAACATTGAAGCTGCAACGGCTGGCGATGGTGCAATGGTGCCATTGTATGAAGGTTTCACCATCACCAATGTGAATGTCACCAATAGGGCCTTCGCTTTGAACAGCAGCCACAACTATGGTCCTTATTCCACACAAAATCTCAACAACAGCGGCTACAACTTCTACTTAGACCTCTTCGTGAAGACCGAAGGCGGCGAACCGCCCATGCCCACCGTGGCCACCCCGACCTTCACGCCTGCCGAAGGCACCTATTATGAAGAACAGACCGTGAGCATCGCCTGCGCGACCGACGGCGCCACCATCCACTACACCTTGGACGGCACCGACCCGACCGAAAGCAGTCCCGTCTACACCTCGCCGCTCACCATCAGCGAGACCGTCACTATCAAGGCCATCGCTGTGAAAGACGAATACAACGACAGCAACATCGCCACGGCCACCTACACCATCCAACTCGGCTTCGTCACCATCTTCAACCAAGACTGGGAAGGCGAGATGAACGGCTGGACCTTCGTCGACGTGGAAGGCAATGCTTCATGGAGCGTGGCCCAATACAGCGGCAACCACTACGCCTACGCCAACGGCTACAACCAAGGCGCCAACGAAGACTGGTGCATCTCGCCCGCCTTCAACCTCAACGCCTACGCCAACCCGACCCTGAGTTTCCGCACGGCGAAAAACTACACGGGCAACGACCTCGAAGTGTACTTCAGCAACGACTACGACGGCAGCGACCCGACCAACGCCACATGGACCGCCCTGACCTGCAACCTCTCGACAGGCGGCTATGCCTGGACCGAATCGGGCGACATCGACTTGGGCTCCTTCAGCGGCACGAACTGCTTCATCGGCTTCAAGTACACCTGCGAAGAAGGCGGCGCAGCCGCTTGGGAAGTGGACGACATCCTGCTCATCGGGCAGACCTCCGACCCCGTCGTGACCGTCAGCCCGCTCACGCTCAGCGGCTTCAGCTACATCGAAGGCAACGGCCCGTCGGACGAGCAGAGCTTCACCGTCAGCGGAATGAACCTGAGCGGCAACGTCACCGTCAGCGAAGCCACCGACTACGAAATCTCGTTGGCCTCAGGCAACGACTTCACGGCACAGGCCACCCTCACCCTCTCGCCATCGGGAGGCACCATCGAGGAAGTCACCATTTACGTCCGCCTGAAAGCCGGTCTGGAAGTCGGCGACTACAACGACGAAGACATCACCGTTGCCTGCGCCGACGTCGACGACATCGAAGTGACCTGCAGCGGCAGCGTCACTGCCATTCCCGAACCGGGTGGCGATTACGTCCGCATCAGCGCCGTGAGCCAACTTGTGGCCGGCAACAAAGTCATCTTGGCCGCACGTTACAACGACACCGAGAATGCCTATCTGGCCGCTTCCAACACCACGACGAGCGGCAAGCTCACCACTACCGAGTTCACCAGCCAGATGAACGGCACCGATGAAATCATCCCCGCCAGCATCCTTGCCGATGAGGAGAGTTACTACTGGACCGTGGGTGTTACTGAAAACGGTTATACCTTCACCAACGCCAACGGCGACGTGATTGGCTACGGCAACAATGGCACCAACTTCGTGATGAACGGCGAAAAGACCGAATGGACCATCACGACCGGCGTTTCGGCTCCCGAGAGCATGGTGCCTGGATACTTCGGCTTCAACATCGTCAACTTCGTTTCCGACGGTCGCGCCTTTGCCTTGCGCGTGACCGAATCGGAGAGCGTTGTGAAAGCCTACGCCACCAGCAACATGACCAACAGTGAGTACAACTTCTTCTTAGACATCTTCATGCAAGGCGAAGGCGGCGAACCGCCCATGCCTACCGTGGCCGCCCCGACTTTCACTCCCGCCGCCGGCACGTACTATGAGACTATCGACGTCACCCTGAGCTGCGCCACCAACGGCGCCACCATCTACTACAGCTTCGACTCTGAAAACGGTCCTTGGGAGGAATACGAAGAAGCCATCACCATCGATGAAGACATGACCATTTGGGCCTACGCCGAAAAGGATGACTACAACGACAGCCCTGTAGTCAGCGCGGAATACATCATCCAAGCCGGACTCACCATCATCTTCAACCAAGACTGGGAAGAAGACTGGCACGGCTGGACCGAAGTCAACGTGGCAGGCGACTCACTTTGGCGCATTGCCTCCTACCAAGGCAACCACTACGCCTACGCCAACGGCTACAATCACGACGCTACCGAAGACTGGCTCATCTCGCCCGCCTTCGACTTGGACAGCTATAGCGACGTGGTGCTGACCTTCCTCACCGCCAAGAACTACAACGGTCCCGACATCGAGGTCTACTTCTCCAACGACTACGACGGCCAAGACCCGACCACCGCCACTTGGGAGGAGCTTGAATGCGAACTCTCGGAAGGCAGTTGGACATGGACCGAATCCGGCGAAATCAGCCTCAACGGTTTCGGTGGCACGAACTGCTACATCGGCTTCAAGTACACCAGCACCGACGATGAGGCCGCCGGTTGGGAAGTCGACGACATCATGCTCGTTTCGGGCAGCAACACCAACCCCACCTTGACGGCCACACCTAATTCCATTAATGGATTCAACTACGTCGAAGGCGAAGGCCCGTCGGCTTCCGCCACCTACACCCTGACGGCAGCCAACCTTGAAGGCGAAGGCGACATCACGGTGACGGTGACCGAAGGCTTCGAGATCTCGTTAGACGACGAAGACTATGGCGAGGAGCTTGAAATCGCTTACGCCGACGGCCAAATCGTCGACCAACCTGTGACCATCTACGTCCGCATGGCCGAAGGCCTTGAAATCGGCAGCTATGAAGGCACTATCACCCACGAAGGCGGCGAGGCCTACACCGAGGTCAGCTTGGCCGGCACCGTCCACAGCGAGGACGAACCCGCCATCGAAGCCTTCATGCCGCTCTACATCCAAGGCAACAACGGCTCCAACAACAACCGCGTGCCCGTGGCCACGGCGGTCTACCTCGCCAACCTTGAGCCGAACACAACCTACCGCTACACCAACCAGTTCGTTGACGACAACGACGGACCCGAAACGGCAGGCGCGGGCAACGTGATCTATGCCAACCTCGACGGCTTCTATCGCAGCACCAGCCCGAGCCTCTCGACCGAAGGCGGCTACGGCGAGTTCACCACCGACGACGACGGCGAGGCCTTTGCTTGGTTCATCAACGAGCCTACGGCCAACGCCCGCTTCACGCCCGGCAACCACGTCTACCTCCGCATCCGCATCAACGACGGTCACGACGGCACCACGGTCGACAACATCTTCACCACCGACGACTACGCCACCGTGCTCAACTTCGGCAACGAATACGGCGAGAACCAAGGCACGGCCTTCTATGCCAAGAGCGATGAGGCTTCGATGACCTTCGCCATGATGTTTGCCACCGACGACGATTGGCGTCCCACCTACTCCACGCCTATCGAAACCACGGGCGTCGACTATGGCGGCATCAACCAATACGCCGACTTCTACAAGGAGGAAGTGGCTGGCAACAACGGTTGGTTTGGCGGCATCCTGCCCAACGACAACGAGAACGGCATCAACGTCATCTGGATCTTAGACATGGAAAGCTACGTCATCAATGACTACTATACCGAGAATGGCGAATGGCATCCCGAGGCCCAGACCATCAACCCCGCCAACGGGCTCGACGAACCCATCTTCATCGACCTGACCTACGACGGCGTGGAGGAGCAAGAGGTTGAAGCCAACGTGAAGGTTTGGAGTGCCGACCACGAGTTCATCGTGGAGAACAGCGACAACGCCCACTACACGATGACCGTCTACAACCTCCTCGGCCAGCCGATGATGCAACGCCAAATCAACGCAGGCAGCACCGAGCGAATAGGCCACAGCCTCGCCACCGGACTCTATGTCGTCAACTTGCAGAACAACCAGAACAAGGTTGCAGTAAAAGTTATAGTTAAGTAATATGTTAGGTAAGTAATTCCTTCCCTTCGGGGAAAACAAAAGTCCGGGAGCATAGCTCTCGGACTTTTTTGCTTTCAAAATAAAATGATGGAAGCATGTCATTCCTGCATGGGCATGTGCGCGAGCATGGGATCTATGCTTTTATCATTTTCTTGATTAATGCAATTTTGTTCTTTTAATCAAATAACTCGTCAAGACTTGGTTATAGTCCTTATTAATGTCGGCCTCCACATAGTCGATTTGGTACTGATAGCAGTGGCGCAAAAGGGCTTCCTTGCGCTCCGTCATAATTTTCTTGTAGGCTTCCTGAACCTCTACGGGATTGAGTTTCAGCGTGTCGCCCGTCTCCAAGTCGACAAAACGGTAGGGACGGTTCTCGAAGTCGAGGTTTTGCTCCAAGTTGCCGTCGAAGACATGGAACAGGATGACCTCGTGCTTGTTGTATTTCAAGTGTTCCAAGGCCTCAAACATCGGCTGGTAGTCGTCGAGTCCGTCGAGCATGTCGGTGAAAATCACCACGAGGCTGCGGCGATGCGTCATTTCCGCAATCTGGTGCAGACATTGCGGCGTTGAGGTGGTCTTTTTGTCGTTCTTGTCGTAATCGTCAATCAGTTTCTCCAACTCACTATAAATCAATTTATTGTGAATATTTGACGACTTGGCTGGCTCGTGGAAGGTTATGGTCTCGTCGAACAAGTCGAGGCCCACGGCATCGCGCTGGCGGCGCATCAGTTCCATGAGCGAGGCGGCGGCATAGATGGAGAAAAAGAGTTTGTTAGGATGCTCGAAGTCAATCTTTTGCCTCACTGGGAAGCACATGCTTGAGCTTTGGTCGATGACCAGCTGGCAACGCAGGTTAGTCTCCTCCTCGTAGCGTTTCACGAAGAGCTTCTCGGTGCGGCCATACAGTTTCCAGTCGATATGGCGGATGGGCTCGCCCGTGTTGTAGAGGCGATGTTCGGCAAACTCAACAGAAAAACCGTGGAAGGGACTCTTGTGTAAACCCGTGATGAATCCCTCCACGATTTGACGTGCCAAGAACTCGAGGCTGCCGAATTGGGTCAGTCGGTTCCTATCGATGGAAAAGTCCAAAAGAAATGCGGAATTAGGAATGCGGAATTAGGAATGCCAATCATTCCACATTCCGCATTCAGCATTACTCTCATTACAACAGTTTCTCTAATTTCTCCACAAACACCTTCTTGGGCGCGGC